>Ga0209500_10000398_pt1 | contig 37841 bp, 39 predicted proteins | sample S_140212_EF_Meta_FD_187323 | JGI IMG/M metagenome (GOLD analysis project Ga0209500, IMG submission 187323) | Freshwater microbial communities from Lake Simoncouche, Canada to study carbon cycling - S_140212_EF_MetaG (SPAdes) (version 2) | ecosystem: Environmental > Aquatic > Freshwater > Lake ...
AAAATAAAAATAAATTGTTGTATTCCTATACGGATAAATAATTATGTTTACTGCTACAGGAATAATATGACATTGAATATTTATATCTCGCAATTTAATACTATTGATATCGCAATACAGTTTAAGCATTAATGGCGTTGCAAATAACCACATAACAATTCTACTAAACTCGTGTTGATATAAAGTCATATTGTAACTCAAAATAGAGTTTAATATATATTTTATATAAACCAATGCCAATGCGATTGTAGTCATATTTTTTGATTTATAAAACAGAACTTTGTTGATAAGATAAATAGAATAAATAGATAGCACAAATAAATTTAGGTTTATTATAGAGTAATAAAATTTACTATTATTTTGTATTAGTTCGTTATTTAATATTGTAGAATAATTGGATAAGTATAATTCATTCAAAATATCATCCGCATTACAATATAAGAAAACATACAAAATTAAATATATCATATATTATAACAACAATAGTTTTTATACTACAATTATAATTCTGTAATTATAATTATATATTGTATATGACTAACCATAAAAGTGAAGATTATAAATTAACTGCAGTTGATTATTATTTGATTGAGGATAAATCACATAATAATTAACTGCAGTTTCTTTATAATCAATACTCTTTTGACGATGCATATATAATATATTTACAAAATTAAATTTGTAATTAAAAAAAATAAAATTATTTTTTGTAATAAATTATATTTTTTTATTATATATAATGGTACAAGTTGAAACCAATATTAAGGTAAAGTTTGCTGGACAAAATTATATTTTACATGTTCTCAAACTTCTTTCGCTAACAAAACCAAATAAAGTTTTACCAGTTGATAAAGAATTGTATGACATAGAGCATAAAATTAATAATTGTAAAACTGAATTCACTGATGATAATGATGATTGCTCTACGCTTGCTTTAACATCAAATCCTAGTTCGTTCAGTAGCACTGAAAGTGCGGAAGAATATTTTTCAAATAAATCAACATTTAATCCCAAAAACTTTACCATGATATCCATGTTAGGTTCTGGAACATTTGGAAAAGTGTATTTATCTACTTACGAAAATCAATTCTATGCTATAAAAACGCTTCCTAAAAATAAAATAGATAAAAAAGAAATGGAACAAATTATTTTAGAAAAATCATTACTTATGCAGTTGGATAGCCCATTTATCTTGCGTTTTTATGGAACTAGTCAAACAAATAATGAATTGTATTTTGTTACGGAATTATTAGAACACGGCGATTTATTTCATGCTATTTATAACGAACATAATCTTACTCATGAAGCATGTGTTTTTTATACAGCATCTATTATTCTTGGCATTGATTATATTCATAGTAAAAATATTGTATATAGAGATTTGAAACCAGAAAATATTATGATAGGTTCTAATGGATATCCAAAAATTATAGATTTTGGATTAGGTAGGCAATTGCCCTATACAAAAATTGAAAATGGAAAGATGCGTAGTTATAGTCAATGTTACACTTTATGTGGAACGCCCGAATATTTTTCACCTGAATTAATACTTGAAAATGGATATGATTATTCAGTAGATGTATGGGCTGTAGGGGTATTATTATATGAAATGATATTTCAAAAAACACCGTTTTACCCCGAAACAGAGGACGAAAATAATTTAACAAAATTATTTACTAACATAATAATCTGTGGGAAGAACGGAATTAGTATTTCAAAAAAACTAGATAAAAAAACCGATGGAACTGCGAACGCACGTAATTTGATTAGCCAATTATTAAGCGGTGATAAAATAAAACGACTTGGCGGTAATAAAAGACCCTCTGTTTTACTCAATCATCCATATTTTTTATCAACAAATATAGACGAAGATGTGTTGTATAATCAATCAATACAAGCACCTATAATTCAACCTCAATTTATCGGGAAAGATATAACCACAGAAAAAGATGTAGAAGAATATCATGGAGACCATGAGATTTTCGCTGGGTTTTAGCTATTTAACTTGTATGTTTTATTGCCCCCCCCCCCGTTTATTTCTAAAATAACATTATAATCTAGTTCTATTTTGTAAGGCGTTGTATCACATAAATGATATAACTCATTGTTTGTTTTTTCAATAGCTATTTTGTACATATCATTAATAGCGTCACATTCGTATAAAATTATATTATTTGGGATGCTTATTTTATTTTGATTGTCATCTGTAAAATATAAAAGCGAGTATCCAAATGTCAAGTGTATAATGTTTAAATTGATTTTATTTGAAATATGATAAAATAGATCAGGTTGGCATAAATTATGTTTGTAAAGAGACGGCATTTTATATAATAAAGTTTTAATTATTATTACATCAATTTTTTATTTTTTAATAAAAATAAATTAAAAATAGTATGCCTATTCTTTATAACCATGAATACTGAAGAATATATCAAAAAATTAGAGGAAGAAAATGAAGCACTAAAAAACAAACTAAAATCTTATACCGCACCTCCTCGTAGTAAAATTTATTTTTTCTTTGTAAAATATATAAATGTCTACTACTTCTACTCCTGCGTTTGACTATTCTAATACACAAACCCATCAAACTGGTGGCAAGAAAACTGTAAGAAAGGTTAGTATTAAGAAGGGAAAAGGTCACAAGAGTGTTAAATATTACAAGAATGGTAAACTTGTTTCAACTGTTAAACGTGGTTTAAAACCAGTTGAAGTCGCTTTCATCAAGATTGGCAAATTTATTCCTGGACTTTTTAAGGATTGCCCATGCAATAAAACCAGAAAACACAGACGTCACTAAATATTATTTTGCAAGATGATCCATTGCTGACAAAAGTACTTGTTCTTGACCTGTTAACTTCTGGAATACTAGACATTCATCCATCTTTATTTGATAATGTTTATGAGCAAAATTCTTACATGTGAGAGAAACCCCATCGTCAGTTACGTTTATTGCACATAACAATCCTCCTGCAGTTAGATACAAATTATCTGGGTCTTTTATAGGTATCCATCTTATAAAAGCACCGTGTCGCAATTCATTCATCTCATCCACATACATATATTCCTTCAATTTTTGCATTATTTCAGTTATATCTTTTTGAGATAGTTGAAGTTCTTTCAGAATGTCTAGTTTCATGTCATTAATTTTTTTTGTTGTTAAATTCATAAACTTGGAATTCTCTTCATTGTCTAATGCTTTTAATAGTTTTTCAACATCCATTGTTATGAAGCTTGATATAATATTGTGTTAAATTAGTTTTATATTAAAAATAATTTAAATTTAAAAACGTGTAGCGTTAATTAGTTATATGCATTATAATATAACATCCGACCTAATTAATGGGATTTCTTTTGATGCTAAATTTAATGATTTAATAAGTTCATCGCTGGCTCATGATATTGCAGAATTTAATGATGTTCCTGGAAAACAACATTATAGACTGCTTGCACATTTATCATCATTATTCAATAATAGTATCATTATTGATATTGGAACGCATCGCGGCAATTCAGCACTAGCATTATCATATAATGATACAAACATCGTTCATTCATTTGATATTGTTGATAATGTTGTTAATAATGAAATAAGAAATTTAAAGAACGTTCAATTCCACATTGAAAATTTATTTGAACAAGAAGTGTCAAAAAAATGGGAAGAAACTATTTTGCGTAGTGCATTTATATTTTTGGATGTTGATCCTCACAATGGAACAATGGAACTTGAATTCTATAATTATTTAAAATCTATTAATTATCAAGGGTTTGTTGTTTGCGACGACATCTGGTACTTTAAAGAAATAAGAGATAATTTTTGGCATAAAATTCCTTATAATGAACGGTATGATTTAACTGATATTGGACACTGGTATGGCACAGGACTCTTTACCTTTAATAATGAAATTTCTTTTAATAAATATGATAACACTAATTGGACTCTAGTTACTGCTTATTTTAACTTGACAAAATGTCCTGACGCAAGCGACGAGATTAATAAACGCGACAAGAACTATTATTTACAACACTCTATTTCTACTTTATCTCTACCATATAATTTGGTTATTTATTGCGATAATGAAAGTTTTGATGTAATTCATAGTATTAGACCTACTTACTTAAATGAAAAAACAAAATATATTATTTGCGAGTTTGACGATTTTGTATTTAAAAACAAGGATCCTAGAACGTTTAAAGATTATAGAGATAAAATTAATCAGAACAGAAGGGAGAAGCCTTATAATTTTGATAATAGAAACACTGCAAGTTATTATTTATTCTGCATGTCAAGATACATCATGTTGAAAGACACTATTGAAAAAAATCCGTTTAATAGCACGCATTTTTCGTGGATTAATTTTTGCATTGAACGAATGGGATATCAAAATTTGATTCGTTTGGATGAAGCATTATCTATTAAACGTGACAAATTTTCAACTTGTTATATTGATTATATTCCTGAAGGATTAGTAAAAAATACGTCAGAATATTTCCAATGGGGGAGATGTGGAATGTGTAGTGGATTTTTTACAGGAAATTCTGAGTATATGTATAAGGTTTGCGATTTAATTGAAAGTAAATTTCTTGAATATCTTGATCAAGGATATGGTCACGCAGACGAACAGTTGTATAGCCCTGTTTACTTTGAAAATCCTAATTTATTTGAGCATTATTACGGCGATTACCAACAAATGATAACAAATTATACATTTATTTATGATGCACCTGAACCGCCTATACATAATTTTATTACGAGAAGCTATCAAAACGGTAATTTTTTAAAATGTTATGAAGCATGTAAATTTGTTTGGAAATCATACTGCTTAAAAAAATGCACTCTAAATGAACAATACCTATTTTCATTATATTGGCATTATATGAATTGTAAAAAAAATCTATTAGAGTTTTGATTTATTTAACAGAAACTTTATAATTTAAATATAACGTAACAAATTTAAATTATAATGAAAAATATAAAAATAATTATATGTGTTTTTGCGTGCGTAACTGTTCAAAAATATAAAGATGAAGTTTTAAAGATTGAAGAAACGTGGGGAAAACGAGCTGCAAAAAAAGGCGTAAAAATTCTATACTTTTTGGGTGAAGAACCCACTGATTTGCACGACTCTTCAAAATATATTTACTTGAAAAATGTTAATAATGATTATAATTCTGCAAGTGAAAAGCAAAATTTGGGTCTAAAATATATTTATGAGAATTACAATTATGATTATGTATTTGTTTGTGGTTCGGATACATACGTGAATATTGATAAAATGATAGAGTTTATTAAAGATTATAATTGCGAAGAACCGCTATATATTGGAGGCCATGGAGATACGAGAGTTATTGGAGATTTTGATTGTTATTTTCATTCAGGCGGTTCTGGATTTATATTATCAAAAGAATGTTTACGTTTAATTCACCATTCGCTATCGGATATGTTTTTAAAGTGGACTGAAATTTGCAATAAATTTTGTTGTGAAAATCTAATACCTGCGTGTGATCTTGCAATAAGTTACTTTTTACAGAAGGACTTTGGTTCCACATTAATAATGGTTACTACTCTTAATGACGAATTTATTGCATGCAATCATAAAGGGTTAGCCTATAATAACACATTTGTGTGTTGTGGTAATAAAATAAATCCTAAAAATATTATAAGTTGTCATAGAATGACTCTTGGAGATTTTGATGAATTTACTGATATTTTGGAAAGGAATAATTATTTTATTAATTGCGACCAATTGACTGATGCTATATCATTTAATAAAACTAACACTTTTTGTGTTTCATTGCTTTCCAACGAAGAGAGATGGATCAAAATGGAGCGACGCTTTAAATATGCAGGGTTAGATGCTGCTAAATGGATGGCGGCAACTCCAGATAATGGACTTATTTATGATAATTTTTGGGATTCGTTAAAACCTTTGCAAAAAGCATGCACCCAATCTCATTTAAATATATGGAAATATCTTGTAAAATCAAAAGAATTAGAATATGTATTTATTTTAGAAGACGACGCTTGTTTTGACGTTAATTGGAAGCAGAAGTTGCAACAGTTTTTTACAGAGGTTAATGATCCTGAATGGGATATGATTTTATTAAATGCGTCGGAACCAGTTGAACCTAAAGAAAAATGGGTGAAAGTGACTGAACAATATCTTTGCGGCGGTTATATACTCTCAAAAAAAGGTGCCGGAAATTTGATAAATATGTTTGAAAATAATTATGGAATGAGTGATTGGATGACAAGTAGGTTGCAGTTACAAGGGCATTCTTATTCTTATTTTCCTTGGTTAATAATACAAGAAGGAAAAGAAACAACCATTGGTAGTAACATAGACGCTGATCATCAAAAGGTATTAAAATGTTTGTCTGAAATTAATTACGATATTCACAATTATTATTTATAATGTCATTTAAATTGGGTAAATACCAAATAATATTAAGTTTTTATTTTAATAATATTATTTTACCAATTGGCACCAAATGCGCTGCCGCCAAGAGCTTCATTTGCCGCCATAATCATACCGCCAAATTGATCTCCCATTCCTGGAGTAGCCGCACCTGGCATTGGGGTAGCATCGTTGCGATACATCGCGTTGTAATCCGGCGCATTTTGTTGAACAGGCTCAGTGGGTAAGCTGCTAATTGATGTAGTTCCTTGACTCATTCCGCCGTAAAGTGAGTTGCCCATAGCAGTCGCATTATTGGGCATCTGGTTTTGCCCAGCAATGGGTTGAGAGACTTTCACATTTCCTTTACCCTTTCCTTTACCTTTCTTCTTGTCATCAGATGATTTGCCTTCCCATAAATCAACTATTCTATCAAATAAAATACTGACTTTCTCTCCCAACTTTGTTTGTAAGCTGAGCGTAATGAGTAAAACTGACAATATAATGAAAATCACACTGTTGTCAGGATACTTGGTTCCACTGTATGTTGGCAAGTATACTGTAATTCTGTGAATATAAAATAAACCAATAAACATGACAACAATTTGACCAATAACTTCTGCTAAAAGTTCTAAGCTACCCTTTTCCTCGTCCGCCTCTGGCACAAACTTTTGCATCACCTTATTTAAAATCACAATGGGCACAAATGCTAGCAATGAATACTGTGTAATATTTAATAAATCCGCTTTTGTTTCATCGTCAAAGTTGAAAATGTATTTGAAAAAACCTAATTTTGATGATAATTTTGAATCGTCTAGACTGTCCATATGTTTTATAAAAAGAAATTAAAATAAGTGAATCCAGTCTTTTGCTAAATAAACTCTTCCTAAACAGGCATAAAAACATCCCATTATTTTTTCACAGAGAGAATTATGAGTGTAAATTCTGAAGAAATGCAATATCTAAATCTTATCCAAAAAATTTTGGATAGAGGAACGCTAGAAAACGGCAGAAATGGAAACATCATTAGCACATTTGGCGAATCTATGCGTTTCTCCCTTGAAAACGGTAAGATTCCTATTTTAACTACTAAAAAAACGGCTTGGAAGACTTGTTTGAAAGAGCTTTTATGGTTTATTCGTGGTGAAACTGATAATAAAATTTTACAGCGACAAGGTGTCCATATTTGGGATGGGAATACCGACCGCAAATTTTTGGATTCTAGAGGTCTTAAGCTATATCCTGAGGGCATGACTGGACCGATTTACGGATATCAATGGCGCAATTTTGGTGCAAGTTATAACTGCTTTACTGGAAAAAGTTTAGATGCAGACCATCCTTTTGACGGCATTGATCAGTTGCAGAATATCATTGACCAATTGAAAAATCCGGAAACTAGAAATAGTCGGCGACTTATTTTGACGGCTTGGAATCCTAAACAGTTGGACCAAATGGCGCTTCCACCTTGTCACGTTATGTGCCAATTCAATGTTCATGATGGCAACAAACTATCGTGTGCTCTTTATCAGAGGAGCTCAGATTTTTTCTTGGGAATTCCTTTTAATATTGCATCATATTCTTTATTAACTCATTTGATAGCAAAACATTGCGGTTTGGAGGCGCACGAATTTATACATTTTATGGGTAATTGTCATATTTATGAAAACGCAATAGATGCTTGTAAATTACAAATTTCAAGGGAACCTTTTCTGTTTCCAACGGTTTCAATAAAGCAAATAAGAGAGAATATTAATGATTATCAGGTTGACGACTTTGATATACATGACTATCAGCATCATGAACAAATTAAAGTTGCAATGGTTGCCTAGAACATTTTTTCAATATAACGAACTGGATCATATGGTGTCTGCTTCAAGAACAATACTATTATTAAACCAATAAAACCATTTAACACCGAACTGTTAAAATCTTCAAAGCGGTTATCATGTAATTTTGTTCCAAACAGAATATCCATCCAATCTGGTCCGTAATTTAATTGACCATTTTGAAGATGATGTTCTTTGTGTGTGGGTGATTTCAAATAGTGGAAATTAATAAGGTGATATGAGCTATATACTATTGACCAAAAGAATAGAACGTAGTTATTAAATATTTCTATTGAAAACAACTTTTTGATAAACTCTCCTAAAAATATCAAAACAAACCCTCCATATATGAAGAAGTTCAACAGTAACTCAATGACAAATACCCATGTCTTATCCGCGTATTTTGGATCATGATGAAATAAATGAATGAAACCAATAAATTCAAAGTTTTTATTATGTGTTATGCTATGAGAAATGTAACACCAATATTCAGCAAAAAACAGTGTTAAAACTGCCAATATATAATTTTGGTCTGTTTTATAAGCAATGATTAAAATGTATGTAAAGAGAACCCAAAATGCTGCAAAGTTAATGAAATATATTTTGTATAAACTTATAATTAATGAATCGTTTTTGTTATAATTAGATTGTTTTTCTTCTTTATTCATGCTGTTTATTATTTACAGATATAATTTTTTAATGATGATTTAAGAAATATCAACGATATCTTTGTAGTTGCAACTAATATGGCCATAAATATCCACTGCAGAGTCACTACATTACGATTTTTCTTATCATATTTTATAGGAAACAGTTTATTTGCAGTATCAATCATTGTTGTGTTGCCATAATTCTCCTCAATTTGTGTAACAGGACAGTCGCCATAATAATAATTTAATATTAAGGTTATTATAAAAAACAAGTCCATCATAATCAACACAAATAGACTATCGCTTAATAAAATAACAAATATTGGTAACGAAAATATTAGAAAATGAAAAAACATCATGGTGTAAATAAATAAGTTTTGCATCATTATATAAAATAACGGCAGATTTTATTTTGACTTTATTAAATAGTTGCGCGTAAATAAGTTAAAAACAAATTATTTAATAACTTTATTATGAGTAGCGCAAGATCAAATGCAGCAGCGAGATCTAGACGAGCAGGTGGAGATATGCCTCCTCCTCCACAGCAAATGAATGGACGACCTGGACAACAATTTCAGCAACAGCAACAGCAACAAATGCAAGGCGGAGCAAAACTTTCTATTTCAGACGCAATTGGTCTTATTACTTTACGCTTGGGACGAGTTGAGCAAATCGTTCAAAACATGCCGGTAGATGGTCAAATGAATTTAGGAGAAAATGCTGGGGTTGTTGACGACGCAGTTCTCGCCAATATTGCCCAACGTTTGGAGGCTCTTGAAAAGGGTCAGAAGGTTTTAGCTGAGAGAAAGCCCACAGTTGTTGCATCAACTGCACCTGTTTCTGTCAACGCTCAATTAACCGAATCTGTTGATGTATTAAAGGCCGAAATGACGCAAGTTAAGGACTTGGTAATGCAGTTACAGTCTTTCACTATGCAAACAAATCAACGCCTTTCTGATATTGTTTTTAATGGTGGTGAGTTTGTTGATCACGCCGAAGAGTGTGAAGATGACGACATTGTAAGCGGAAATGTAGTAGACGACGCGTCCGCTCAGGCTTTACTTGGTCTTCAAAACACTGTTGTTGAGGAAGGCGACAATTAGATTTATACCAGAATAATATAAAGAATTGTATATATAGTATATACACAATTCATAATGGAAAAAGATAACAAGTCCCAGCCAACAAGTGAAGCATCCCCAGAAAATTTACAGGATGTTATCAAAAAAATAGAAGCCGATGGAGAACGCATGCTTAACGAATTAAAGAAGACTGGAAATGTTAATGGTGACTCGCTTACAAATTTAATGAAAAATGGAGAACAGGAATTTATTAAAAAAACTGGCCGACGAATGACTTATGCTGAAATGAGACAGACATATGGTTAAATGTGTAATATATACATTAAAAATATATATATTATAATAATGATGAATTCAAATACTTATGAGACGGATAATTTAGACAACATTCGCAGACAACTAACTATTCATTTTTCTAAAGACGAACAATTGAAAAATACAAAAAAAAATATTATCAAAATTTGCTTTAATGACATCTTGAACAAATTGTGTTTCCCACTTAAAAATAATGACATTGTTCTTGACTATAGATATTTTAAATTTATATCGTCTCCAGAAAACTATGACGCCATTATCCAGCACATTATTGCCGTAATACAAAATGTTCTTAAAGTGCAAGAATTGTTTATTTTTCACGTAAACATGAGTTCAATTACTATTCTTCACATTGAAAAATATTTTGGGTTTATTAAAAACATATCTGAAGTTTTAAAAACAACATTTCCTGATAAGCTAAACGTGTGCTATATTTATAATGCTCCTTTTATATTTTCAAAGTTATTTAATATTGTTGGTGCATTTATTGATAAGAAAACCCAGCAAAAAATTCAATTAGTGAAAGATGAATAAAAAATTGATTTCAATATAAGCATTTTTAATTACTGCACACTTGCAAACATGTCGTCATCAGACAGAAATGTTAGGGACGTTATTCAACGTTTATTGGAAATTATCCCTGAAGACCAAACTCTTCTTAGGGAGAAAATTATTGAGTTTAATGATAATACAATTAAAACGACTGCTCCTAGGCACAAAGAAAAGTGGAATCAAGCTCCTGAACTTATGAACGGAATTTATTTCAAAGAACTAGGTTATATTTTAGAAGATAACACCGGCGAGATTGACACAGATTGGAAGAGAACTATGGTTAAAGTTTTCGCTAACCAAGAATAAAACTGGAATTATCATAAAAAATTGAAATGTATTAAAAACATTTTTTTATTGTAAACAAACACAATGCTGCTAACGATAACGGAAAAGACTAAGAAGGATATTTTCATCTCGCTGTTTCAGCTTTTGAAGGCTGCGTCGTCCTCTATAACCATCATATTCTTGGAGGACCATGCTTATATTCAGGGAATGGACAGCAGTCACGTGTGCCTATTTGACGCAAGGATATATGGTGTGTGGTTTGATAAATATGAGATCCAAGAAGACGACCTTAAGAACATTTGTTTGAACTCGCAGATTCTATACAACATTCTCTCCATGTCGCAGGAACAAGACTCTATTACGCTTCATTACGAAGGAGCAGCAGACTCTATTGAGATTGATTTGACCAATGCAAAAGGAGAGTTCAGCAAGTATTTTAAAGTTCCGCTAATAGATATGGAGTCGGATCTGTTGCAGATCCCTGATGCTGAATATGATGTAGAGTTTTCAATTAAAGCGAAAAAGATGAACGAACTTATTTCGCAACTTGCAACATTTGGGGATGTTATTGATATTAAGTGCAGCGAGGAAAAGATTGACCTGATTTCCAAGGGCGACTGTGGCGAAATGCATGTCAATATTCCTATTGATGACTTATCCGAATTTTCAATCTCGGAGGGCCAGGTTATTGATGTCTCATATAGTCTTAATTATATCAACAAGATGTGTATCACAACTAAACTTGCATCTGAAATTGAAATGTCAATCAGCGCTGAAATGCCATTGAAGATAAAGTATGATTTAGGAAACAATAGTTCGGTTATGTTCTTCCTTGCACCCAAGGTTGAGTAATGTAGGGAACCAAGGTCATCAGAAATCCGACGGATTTCCAGACCCTACGACCCCTCCTATTTCTAAAATTTGGCTCAACCTTTTTTAAAGGTTGAAAGTGAGTATAAATAATAAAAATTAATTGTCAGTTTTTATTAGTTATTAACCATGTTGAAAATATTTATTGCATTTTTTGTTTTTTGTCTAGTCTTATTCATTTATCTGCACATTCAGTTTCATTTGAAGACTAGCAACGATTTAGAAGTTTACGAATTAGATATGGCATCCAAAGATAAATTGGACGAAATATGCGACTTAAGGCAACCTGTTATTTTTGATTTTGAAAATGATAAAATTATTCAAAGCGCAAATGCGTCTTACATTCAAAACAACTATCATGCTTTTGAAGTCAAAATTAGAAACGCAAATGATTCCGATTATAGCAGCGAAATTTATATCCCCCTGCCATTACACTCTGCCAAAAAATTGTTTGATGAAGATAAAACGGCTTCTTATTTTTCCGAAAATAACTCTGAATTTTTAGAGGAGACCGGGGTTATTAAGCACATGCAATACAATGACGAGTTTATTCGGCCACCAATGGTTTCTAACTGCAACTATGATATCATGATGGGGTCCGATGGAACAAAAACGCCATTTAGATACGAAATAAATTATCGTAATTTTTTCCTTGTAACAGAAGGAAAGGCTATTATTAAATTGGCTCCTCCTCAGTGTTCCAAATACTTATATCCTGTTAGAGATTATGAGAATTTTGAATTTAGGTCGCCTGTAAACCCTTGGAAAGTTCAACCGCAATATAGTGCCGATTTTGATAAGATGAAGTGTCTTGAGGTGACATTAACCCCTGGAAAAACCATTAATATTCCTCCTTACTGGTGGTATAGCATTCAATTTGAAAAGGAAACGTGCATCGCATGTTTCAGATATAGGACATATATGAACAATGTTGCAATTGTCCCACACATTGCCTTACATGCGCTTCAACTTCAGAACGTCAAGAGAGAAGTTGCAAAGAAACATGATATTAACGAGTTGAATATTAAGACCAAGCCTGTAGAAAAAGAAAGTTCAAATACTTCTTCTCTCGTGGAGCCTTTAGAGGAGGTTCAAAAGGTGGAGGAAACAGTGACCGAAGACATACAAGCGGCCAACTTTGACAACACGACAACCATTAACAATTCCAGTCTTTAAGGTCTGGGTCCAGTAAATATATATAATTTGCAGTTAAAGCTAACACTACATATTATATAATAACACGCTATATCATGGCGCACATATACAAGGTGCACATTAATGACCGCGCATATACATCCTGGACCTTTTTAACCGTAGTAGATTTTAAGGAAAAGGAACTTAAAGAAATCAACCCTGCAGATCGCAAGTTATTCACAAATGATATTTTTACGACTGAACCTGAGTTCAAAATTTTGCATTCCAGTGCCAGATCGTCTAAAAACATCCCAGGCGTTCTTGTTCTAAAGGGCAATAAAACATATGGACGCGCAGAAAATGGCAAACTTCTATACAAATGCATTCCAGACGACAGGAGAATGCCAACGTTTCTTATCTCATATGAAATGAAAAATGTAGGGTTTTCAAAGGTTTATGTCAATCAATATGTTACAGTTAACTTTTCTGAATGGAAAGACAAGCACCCACGTGGAGTGATTTCCCAATTAATCGGTCCTGTTGAAGTGCTTGATAATTTCTATGAGTATCAGTTATACTGTAAGAGTTTGAATGCGTCTATTCAAAATTTTACAAAGGATACCTCCAAAGCGCTTAAGACTCACACTCATGACGCATTCATTGAAAATATTCGCGTCAAGTATCCTGAAATTGTTGATAGAACGAATAACGCCGAATGGAATATTATTACAATTGACCCACCAAATAGTCAGGATTTTGACGATGCGTTCAGTATTCGCACATTGGAAAATGGTATGCAGCAGTTAAGCATATACATATCCAATGTAACAATCTGGATGGACGTTCTTAATCTTTGGGACTCTTTTTCTCGCCGCATTTCAACGATTTATCTTCCTGATAGAAAGCGACCCATGTTGCCAACAATTCTTTCCGATTGCTTGTGCAGTTTGCAAGAAAAGCACACCAGATTGGCCTTTGTTATGGACCTAATTATTGACGGTGAAGTTATTACCGATATTAAATATTCCAACTGCATGATTAGAGTTACAAAGAATTATTGCTACGAGGAACACGCTCTTCTAGAAAGCAAGAATTATAACGCTATTCTTGAAACCACTCAGACCCTTTCCAAAAACTACAAATATATCAACAATGTCCGCAACAGTCACGAAATGGTTTGCTACTTGATGATCCTAATGAACTACAATACCGCCAAGAATCTAATTACGCATAAAAATGGAATTTTTCGCTCTACAATCATGAAGAAAGAAATTTCTGTCCCAGATTCGCTCCCAGAAGACGTGGGCAAATTTATCAAGATATGGAATAGCTCCGCCGGACAATACATTGATGTGGGTTGCTTGGAAGAGGGTCAGACAATTTCTCACGATTTGCTTGAGATGGATGCATATGTTCACATTACATCGCCCATTCGCCGCCTAGTGGATTTGTTGAATATCATTCAGTTTCAAAAGAATACTGGTATTATTAAATTATCTGAAAACGCTGGGTTGTTCTATAAAAAGTGGATAGATGACCTTGAGTATATTAACACAACCATGCGTTCTATTCGGAGAGTGCAAAGCGACTGCAATTTGTTGCATATGTGCTCAACTACGCCAGAAATTATGGAAAGGAACTACACTGGTTATGTGTTTGACAAGATTGTTCGCAATGATGGACTGTTTCAATATGTGGTTTATCTACCTGAACTAAAACTTGCATCTCGCGTGACGTTCAGAGAAAATATTGATAATTATGCTTTGCGTGAATACAAGTTGTATCTGTTTCACGACGAAGAGAAGTTTAAGAAAAAGATTCGGTTGCAACTATTATAAATATTATAATCATTGTGTATATTATAAAAATGCCAATAGCGGCTGCTGTAGTTAAAATTTTAATATTTGGAGATGAAACAATTGATTTTGATGGCAAGGACCCAGCAGAACCCATTTACATATATCAACATATTGATAATTTAACTGGACATCATGATGGTGAGTTTTACGATCTAGAAGGCTCTTTAGACTGCTCATTAAATTATTTAAGCGTTAGAGCATACCCTGATAGTTATTTTACTTTGCTTGATGTTATGGACGTTGATTATATTCCTCCGGAAGTTCCTACTATTGGGGTAGACATTAATAATATGTGTTATCCAGCTTATGGCGTTGTTGAAACGGAATCAGAAGAACTCGCAATTGCGAGTGAACTTATTAATAGAGAAACGGATATATTAAATGGCGTTATTTCTTCCGCTATGGAAATGGCCAATTCATCCAACGCTCCTAGAAAAATAACAAGTTCAGATGTAGTTTATGGTGTAGCAACAAAAGCAAAATTAATTATTTCAAATGCAACAAATACTTTTAATCAAAATACATCTGCAGCAAAAGCCCAATTGAACGCAGGAATTCTAGCACAGGCGGCCAACCCAACTGTAACCGTAGAATTTAAACCATTGGACCCAGAATTGCAAATGGTATATGCAAAAGCCATTCGGTTTTTAGAAAATGGAATTGGCAAAGGCAAAGTTCCTCGCGTAGAAAAAAATGTTGCAACTGGACAGAGAGGCCAAGCCAATGGAACTCAAATAAATGATAATCTTTGGATAAATTATGCATATCTAGATAATAAAGGAAATCCAACTCTTGGATTTGGACACTTGCTTAGTATTTATGATAAAAGTTTTGCGCTTTCACCAAAAAATCCTTATATATTAACCGGAAAAGTTACTAATCCTATACGTGGATTTTGGCCTAAATCATCACCAACATTTAATACCCCTGCAAAATTAAAAGATGAAGATGGTATAAGCGATTATGCAGTAGAAGCATTATTTATTGAAGATTTGGCAGCAACCGTAACACAAGTCCAACAATTAATTGGAGTTGAAAGATGGAATTACTTGGTTGACAATGATCAGTGCATGTTAATAGTTTTAATTGATTTGCAATTTAACACTGGAAATTTGGCAAATTTTAAAACATTATTAAGTGGTAATGGATTAGTAACAGGACTTGGTTCTGGTCTTGGTCTACAAATTGGGAAAAAATTTTCTCATTTAATATTCAATGGAACTTACAGTCTTGATTTGTGGACAAAACCATCTTATCAGTCAGGAACTAAAATTAAATACATTATTGACAAAACTGCAGAATTAATGGATTATGCGCATAGAAAAGAAAGCCAAGTTGGTTCACAAAGAAACAATGCTATTGCACAATTATTTATAGAGAAGGATAGAACAAAATTGTATGATTGGTATGATAAAAAAAGAAGAATAACTATAAAGGTTAATTATTGGACTATGTGCAATCCAGACAACATTGACTTAACAAAATACATGAAATATAATTAATAAAATAAATATGAAATAAATTATTATATAAATCTTAATGAATATATATAATAATGTATGAGAACGTCTATGATGAAATAATGGACGGCCTATTTTTAGGAAGTGCCAATGCCCTCACAGAGTCAGATAAATTTGCAATGATTATTAATTGCACTCCAAATTCTCAAATAGCTTTACCAAAAGACCATAAAAATGCTATGAGAATTCCTATCAATGATGAACCCAAAGATTCCGTAAAATTCTTATCTTTGATCTATGAAACTGACGTTATTGATTTAATGCATAACAGCTTAATTAATAAGGAACCAGTTTTAGTTCATTGTTTTTCTGGAGTTCAACGTTCATGTGCTTTGGTTGCTTGCTACCTTATTAAATATTATAAGATGACACCTAGCATTGCAATCCAATACATAAAAGAAAAACGGCCTATTTCTTTTTTTGGTAGAATTACGTTAATAAAAGCAATTGAACAATTTTATGAGGACTTGCAGGAAAAATGATGTTTACTTATTCTCTGATTTTTTCTCAATAACAACTTCTTTGGCAATGTTGCGAATTATTTTTTCTCGTTTCTTATCATCGTCTTCCATTGTAGAACCGCCCATGGCTTCCAACAAGATATTCTGATATTCCATGTGTTTCTTTGTATCGGTGTCTTCTGCTGTTGGGTTTTCTTCTCTCCATTGAGGAAGTTGTTTGATGTTTTTATGTTCAATTCCTTTTATTGCTTGTTTTATTTTTATATTTTCACCATTTTCTTTCTCCCAAGCATCTTTGTCCTTTATATAAAGAGTTTCTCTCTTCAAGTCACTGCAATGAATAGGTCTTTTGAATACATCAAGTGCTTTCAAATTCCTCAAGAAGATCTTGCTCATTCCTTCCACGTAGCCAACTCTGCCAATCATATCCAGATCACTTAGTTGCAGTTTAATTTGCTCTACAAAGTCTCCAAGGTTGAGCGCATCTTTGCATTGTTCATTCAAAAAGAACTGCAAATTGAATTGGTTGTTATTAGTATTATTAGTAGTATTATTATTAATAATGGTATTTTTCTCCTTTGAGAGCTCTATGATTTGCTTGTTTTGCTCAAGAAGCATTTCCTTTAATTCTTTGTTTTCATTCATTTGCTGTTTGAATAATTCTGCCAGCATTTTAAAGTCTGAATTTCCTTTTTCTTCTTCCATTTCATATTGTTCCGAGTCGTCTTCATCCTTTTTAATGCATTTTTTATTATGACGCCATAATCCAGAGTTATCTTTATAAACCTTGTTACAATTTTTGCACGCATACTTGGAGCTTATTTTGCTGATTTCACCATTGCTAACATTGACAATCGTTGATTTTTTGTGTTTTGCTGACAAATTATGATTATCAAAATTGCTTTTCTTGCTTGTAATATAGTCACAACATTTGCAGTAATATTCGGAGCTTAAAATTGGCTTAAAATCATTGACAAACATTGCTTATTATAGCAATAGAAATTAAGCTTAAGTTTTTTTCGCCTAAAATACTTAAAATTTGACATCACAAATTTATAATGATTTTTTTGGTGACCCAGACCATAATGCTCAGAATGGCGGATTTTTTACCCTTTTTTCATAAAGTATTTCCGTTTTTGAAAATTGGACATTTTTTTTGTCCATTTTTGATTTTTGGAAACACTTTTGACCCCTTGTTTTTATCAATATTTCGCCCAGACTGGGAATATGAAACTAAAATAATATTCTCTAGGATTCTTATGATTGTGAATGTCGGCTCAAAAATACAAACTATAAAATGGCTGCATAAAAAAATTGATAAGCTTTTAATGATTTAAAGAACCAATCAACAATATTGGACACAATGCAACAAGAGCTTGAATATTATGAATCTGAAGAGAGAAGCCTCATCTTTCAGATAAACACACAATTCTCCCAACCATCCTGTATTTATTTGTCTCCGAGTTCAACCTTGGCCGAATTGTATGAAAAAGTTGGGTATAATTTATTTCCTGAAACCACGGACCGGAAAACTATTGTGAGTTATCATAGCAACCCAATGTTTGAACCACAAGAGAAGCGCAAGATTCATTACGTAGTTGTTATGAATCTTACATTAAATAAGACGTTGACTATTCCAAAAAATAAAAGGACTACACTTAGACAGTTTATTAAAGGAAATGAGGTATACTTTGAAAATTGTTCACAGTTTCCAGCATTTCAAACGGTTTATAAATTATTTATAATAGACGACGAATTGAACAAAGAACTGCAAGAATACATTTATCAGAATTCTATGGGAGCCGTTATTTATAGACAGGTTATCAAAATGACACAGTGTTTAACTACACATAAAGCGACTGATTCGTTGCAACAAATTTGAGCGTTAATTGTGGGATTTCTCTTAGCTTACTTAGTAGCGCAATATTTCCAATACTTTCGGCTATTTTTTCCATTTCGCACGAGATGTTATTTATCTTGGAAATTGCCTTTACAAATTCCCCCAAAAATACGCCCTTATTTGCCTCCAAATTCTGGAGAATTGTTTTGCATTCAGCGGCCGACTCACACCTCGCCCAAGCTTGAACATAATCAATCAAGTCATAGTGCATGTTATAATCTACACCAGTAAACGTGTTCTGCTCTGTCTCAAAATCTTGGTAGTGATTATACATATCGGAGATCTTTTCAACGATTGTTTTTACCTGCGAATCCTTTGTATTTGGTCGGAATGACTTGTTTTCATCGCTCACGTTCACGTTTGTAAAACAACTAAAAATGGAAATAATTTGCATTGCGTCCAACTCGTCAAATGCGTTACTATCAATCATCTTTGCAAAAACAAGACAATGAACCTCGCGAAGATGTGATGCCATGAATCCAACCTGCGTTAGAATATTTTTTCCAGTTTCAGGATCATCTGCAATAAACCCATCAGTCTTCATTATCTTCAGAACTTTATTCACGCTTTCATTCAAGAAGGATTCAGTATTATTAAACTGCGCTTTAACACTTTCAAGCTCACCCACCTTTGTATAATATCTGGAAGCGCCATTTTTATCCGCCTCAATAAACTTATGTGAATCTTGAATTTGCTGTATCTCTCGGTCAACTTCCTTTCTCTTTTTATTCACAGCAGTTTTCCTGGATTCCAATAGTTCTATGTATCTTGTAACAACATCTCTAGGGGTTCTACTGTGCTCAAGCGATTGGCTCATTGTATCAATTTCAGCCTCCAACTTGGCCATTTGTCCATATATAGCCCCCAAACTTGCGTCAATGTCATCTTGAATCATAGAACGCTTACAGAACTGAAGATAATCGTTGTCTCCAATACTAATCAAATTGAGAAGTAGGTTGTAAGAAATCTTGAATTTACTTACAAGAGTTTGAGGCTTTCCTTGCATCATAATTCGGTATTCTGCTAGCTCAATATTGCGGAACAAGTTGGATAAGTGAATCACGTGTCCAACTGTATCAATGCCTCGTCTACCAGCTCTACCAGAAGCCTGGTTATACTCGTGAGGATGAAGCATACGCATTCCAGAACCATCAAACTTCTTAACATCTGTAAAAATAGCGGTTTTAATTGGCATGTTCAATCCAACACTGAAAGTTTCAGTTGCAAACAAAAATTTGATATAACCCTTTTCAAATAGAATCTCAACAATCTCTCGCAAAATTGGCATGACTCCGCTGTGATGAATTGCAATTCCCTTTTCCAAAAGGGCCACCATATTCAGATACTCTTGAAGCTCAAGATACTCCTGATAATTGGGCAACTTTGCGCGTAGGATTTGCTCGCATTCGCGTCTTACATTGTAACCCACTTTTGAGTCGTCTTCCAAAAGAGGAACAGTTATTTCTTTTGCAGCCACTTCAATTTGCTTTCTTGACAGAATGAAGCAAACTGCCGGCAACATATTATTCTCAACCATGTATTTGCAAACTTGATTCAGAACATGGGAGCGCTTAACATAAACCTGCTTTTGCTCAAACATTGTCAGCATCTTTTTCACCTTGTAATAATTGGGTTCATTGAATTCTCCGGTTGGGCTTTGCAAAACATGTAACTTGTCCACCGTGTCACGGATTTCCTTTTCCAACTCTTTATCCTTCTTGATCGCTTTGAAAATTCCATTATTGGTTGTAATGAAACTGTAATGTGTAAGAGGAACATGACGAAATGAAGATGTTGCCAAATAAACTTCCTTCTTATTTTCAAACTCGGAAACAACGTTGCCTCTATTTTCAATCCAAAGTGCGAATTTTTCAGGGCGATCAAGCGTGGCAGAAAGCATAACCATCTGTATGTGCTTAGGTAATAGAAGAATAATGCTTTCCCACACATGTCCTCGCTCGGTGTCATTAATCATGTGAATCTCGTCTTGCACGACGCACCCAAGTTCATTTTCAAAGTCCATATCAAACATTAGAAGAGACGTAGAGGACCCTGCTGCAATTAATTCATCCTCCTTCTTCTGCTTCTTTCTATACAAGGTATTTTGCAAAATTTCGGCAGTCATAATGAGAACGTCGGCTTCAGGATTAATCTTAATGTCGCCTGTAAGTAAGCCGACGCTGATACCAGGAAATTTTTGAGTAAATTCATAATATTTCTGGTTTGAAAGCGCTTTAATAGGGCTTGTGTAAATAACCTTTTTTCCCTTACTGGTAAAAAAATCAATTGCGAATATTGCAGGCATTGTCTTACCTGAACCAGTTGGAACACAACTGAGCGAGTGATGTCCTTCAACAATTGCCTCAATAGCAAACTTTTGAAAACTACTTAAAGGAAATGAGTATTTTTCAAAATATTCTGAATATTTCTGTTCTTTTCCGGCAGGATATAACTCAGTGCAAAACTTGACCATTTGTATTACTATAATATTACGTAAAGCGTTTATGTAGTTTCAACATATATTATACATTTGGTTGAATCTTTTTGCAATTCTTGCATCTCAACTCGTCACTATGAGGATTATATTTTTTGTAAACAGCATTTTTGCATTTACAATAGAAATCAAATTGTTCGTTAAGTTCTTTTTTCCTTTCTTCGGCAATTTGTTGTTGCTTAATGCGAATCCGTTCTCTTTCAACAGCTTCTTTTTTCTCTCTTTCAATTCTTTCAACTCTACGTTTCTCTTCGCGAATTAAATCTAATGCGGCTTGTTCGGCTCTTCTCTCGGCATCTCTAATTCTTTGTTGTTCTTTTTCGGCTTCCTTCCTAGCATTCTCCCTTTGTTTTTCAAAAAGCTTGCGCGCTGCTTCTTGCCTTTTTCTATCAATCTCTTGTTCGGCAGCCACACGAGCCGCTTCTTGCATAATGCGCTGTTGCTCTGCTGCAATTTCACGTTGTCTTTGAAGATATTGTTGACGCACCTGTTCTTGTCTCTCACGTTCCAAACGCTCTCGTTCAATCTCAGCTTGACAATTTTGAATTTTGTCATTAATTAATTGAACAACTTCACTAGTATCAATTGCAAATGTTGATATCATATTTTTATAATTTATAAGAATTTCAAGTTTGAAAGTTGATTGGACTCTGCGACGAATGTCTGCTAATATTTGTTGAAGAATTTTAACTGAATATTCATCCATATCAGAAATATTTGTATACGTTACTCTTTCTCCATGAACAAAATCATCGTTATTATATTTTCCTTTTTTTAATGTGATTTTGTTTAAATTATTTTTACAAGTGGTTCCAAGAAGAATTGCATGTCCGGTTTTATTATTAATAAAGGTGTGTGTATGTGTAATCCATGCATTACATGCACATTGCAGCGATCTTGGTGGGTTTGCTTTTTCATTTAATGGATATGGATACCACTCTTTCAATGCTTCTTCAGTGTCATCAGATTGTGACAATTTTAATATATTTGGAATAAATCTGTGACGATCCTTATTCATACTTGCATTTAATTTTGGTTAATTCTTAAATTAGTCTTTCAATTTTTAATTAAAAGCAAACCAATATTGTAAAACAAGGAAGTAATGATAATTGCAAACAAGTATAGAATAACAGAACGTCTGGGAAATGGGGGATTTGGTGCAATATTTAAAGGTGAGAATATAAGAACAACTGAACAAGTTGCAATTAAAATGGAACCCATTTCATCTGATACAAAGATGCTGAAGAGAGAAACCAAGATATATCAATACTTAGGGAAGGCCCCAGGAATACCACAAGTAAAATGGTTTGGTGCAACAGAAGAATATAATTATATGGTTCTTCCTCTTTTTGGAGATTCTTTAGTTTCTAAAACTTTTTCTCTCACAGAGTCTCTTAGAATAGGTCATAAAATGGTGAAAATCTTGAAGTTTATACATGATAAAGGGCTTATACATAGAGACGTAAAACCAGATAATTTTGTATTGAGTCAGGACGGATCGGTGCTTTATATTATAGATTTTGGATTATGCAAGAAGTATATAGATACTGAACATAGACACATAAAAATGCGAACAGAGAGAGCATTAGTTGGAACGCCAAATTTTGTTAGTATAAATGTTCACAATGGTATAGAGCCGAGTAGAAGAGATGACTTGATTTCGGTTGCGTATGTTATTTTACATCTTGTAAACGGAGGAGTTCCGTGGCAAGCCCAGAGAGAAAATAAGCATTTAAAAATGCAAAAATCCTGCGTTTTAGAATGGTCAAAAACTCCGACAGAATTAATTGCTTATTTAAATTATTGCACCGGTTTGAAATTTGATGAAACACCTGATTATGATTTTTTAATCAACGCTTTGTCTCAATGAATGTAATATAAAAATAACAGCATATTATTTATTAATAATCAAACCAACCATAATGGATGTTGAAAACCCATTACATGAAGATAAAATTCCTGTTGCAAAATTGGTTTGCATAGAAGTAATTGGGCGACCTATTGAAGATTTGGAGAGTGAACCTGTGGAAGCTCTTGAGGGAGAACATCCTGTTGTTAATATTCACGTTTCTTGTAATATGTGTATTTACAAAGTGTTAAGTTGTTTTTGCACTTTTATAGTTTGTATTATTTGTTTTTGTGGATTTTTTATTTTTTTGACAGGATTTCCATTTGTATAAAAATTGAAAAAGAATAATAACGCAATAATTAGTAATAAAATAATAACAATGATTTATGAAGAGAATCCTCTGCATGTAGAACTGGTTCAAACACTTGTTCCAGTTGCACGCGAAGTTCAAGATGAAATAAGAATAAATGTTGCAGGAGAACCTGTTGTAGATCCAAAGAGAGACAGTGTTCAGAGTAATGAAAGCAACGAAAGAAATGAAACTAGAAAAACAAAATGCGAAAAAGCTCTTGACATGGCATACCTGGTATTTCTTATACTAGTATTAATGGGATTCTTTGGAGCATTTATATTATTTCTGGTTTGGATGGATAAGCCTGATATATTTGGTAAAACCCCTAATAATTATTAATAACCACCCAACTCATTATTTTGTGTATAAAAAATTGATTTTTTTTACGGTTTAAAAATATGCAAAGTTATACAATGGCAAATCGCACTCAGCAATTTATTCGTTCAGTTTTATTTAATTCAAGTCTTAATGCAATTTACCTGAGGGAAGTGAAAAATAAGAACACTCTTTTGAAAACAAAAATTAAATCAAGGCTTAATCAAATGATTATACAAAAGCGCGGATTTCATTCTTTTCAACACCCCCCTATCTTTGGGTTTGGTGGCGGCGGTGGAGGAGGGCAACCAAACGATATTATAAAAATTATATTAACAATAATGACAATATATGTTTCTAGAAAATTAATAGAATAAAAAAAATAACATTATTTTAATTTTGCCGTGTCAAAAAAAAATTGAAATATTTTTCTCTCAAATACTTATTGCACCAAAACAACCATGGACGGAATTGAAATCCCAGAGAGTGTTAAGCAGTTCGCTGCGACTATAAAAGTTCAAGCAACCTTCATTGGTTGCTTCGCATGGCATCTTCTGTGCGATTTTGCAAAGTATATCAAGCTTCATGGAGTAGCATTTTATCAGGCGCATTTGAAGAAGTGCGAGTTTGTGTATCGCGGCATCCGAGTGACGACGGACCGCCCAAGCATTCGGCCATCGTTTGAGACGATTTGCCAGGCACCCAAGTTTCTGAACTGGCTGGAGACATTTCCTCTGGACAAGTTTGACTTGCGATCAATCAACTTGACCGATGTTGACTGGTTTGGTTCCAGTTCAAACCCTGAGAAGCTTGGATTCCTCAAGTTCAAGTGCGACGTTTACACCAAGCTGGGCGAGCCTCTTGACGGCATTGTCTTCTTGCGCGGAGACTGCGGCGCGGTCCTCATAATTGTTATCGATGAGTTCGGCAAGGAGTATGTTCTGCTGACGGAGCAACCCAGGGTCCCAACAGGTGGATACAAGGAGGAGATTGTGGCCGGCATGTTTGACGCGCGAAGCGGAAAGACGGTCATCAACAACGTTCTCAAGGAGGAGATTAAAGAGGAGACTGGTCTTGACCTGCACTTCAACAGTGCAAACTATTTCCATCTTGGAGAGTTCACATTGTCCGGAGGTGGAAGTGACGAGAAGGTGCATTTGGCTGTTTGGCAGACTCAACTAGATACTAACAAGATTGCGGAGATAAAGATGACGCGGTTTGGCGAGAAGGGCTCCAACGAGAAGATTCGCATCAAGTTCTACTCTGTGGAGACCTTTGAGCAAGAGCTCCCTCGGATTGCCGACGCCAAGACTTCTCTCGCATGGCTCCTATTCAAGAAGACAAACATTTAAAAAACAAAAATAAAAAAGAAACAACAACCAAATAAAAATATCCTGTATATTTGTATATTTTTATTTAACGTCTTCTAGAGTGTTTGTGTTTCTTATTTATTTTTTTCTTTAGGGAGCGCTTGTTCTTATTTTTTCTATTTTTTCTGGTTGTTTTTTGTCCTTTTGTGAATTTGTGTCGTCTAGAACCACCTAACCCTGGATAATTTTATTCAACAATGTAAGCCGCCTCTTTTCTACTGGCGTTCTATCGTTTACATCTTTTGCCAAAAGTTGATGTTTTTCGGTAATTTCATTAGTGGCCTTTCTTATTTCCTTTGAAGCAACGTCTTCTCCTTTCATGCCTTGTTGTTCAGATAAAAGTCTAGCTTTATCTGCAGCTGCTCTAGCTTTTTCTTGAGTTTTTTCTTGAGCTTTTTCAGCAGCCTTTCTGGCCCTTTCTTCTGCTTTTGCTGCTTCTTGTGGATCAATAAAATCTTGAACTTTGTTCTTTGTTTCTGTTAAAACTCTGGGAGTTTCGTAATCATCCCACGCGTCATAATTACTTGTTTTATATGGATCTGACATTGATAAAATGTCAGAAGGAGGTTTTATCATTTTGTATTCGTCGTCAGTTGACGTTCCTTGAATTGTTGGTTCTGTAATTTCAGGAATAAATGGTTCTCCGGTTTCCTTGTCTATTAATGTTTTTTTCTCTGTAATTTTCTTGTATTGCAATGACCTTAAATATCGTATTCTGTCTTCTTGAAGAATTGGAAGTTCGCGAGTTGTATATATTACTTTTCCTCTTAATCCGTCCTTTTTAATATTGTTATTTGATTCATCTCCGGAATTTCTAGATACGAGAATACTTCTAGACGGTTTCTGATTTGCTGAAGTGTAAATGTAACCAGAAATTGCTTGTTGATTTACTCCAGTGTCGCCATTCATAAGTATATAAATAGAGCGAAAGCCTGATGGTCTATCGCCCTGGATACCAAGTCTAAGCGCATTGCCATGCATGTCGTATGGAATTATTTTATCCGATTCACTTGTGCTTCTGTAAATGGGTGTTATATTTTTATCCATAATAAATTCTTTGACATGTTCAGGAAATTGTTCAATAGAGTTTACGTAACCACCCCATTGTATGCATGCAAGACATTCTTGCAAATAATCACCAAACGTTTTAATAGCCGTCGCTCCTAATAATCTATTAAAATTATCTATATTGCGATAAGCTTGCACATTAGTCCACATTCTATCTATTTTATCTCTCAAAAATTGTCCTCTAGCTTCAGGATTACTCAAGTCAACCCCTGCTGTATCTTCTTCAGGTGAAATTCCATATGTATCTGAATATATTTGTTTTATTTTATCAACAATGCATTTATAAACCACACTGGCTTTTAAATCATGCGACTCGGCAACTTGCAGTCCAATTGTTGAAATATTAGCAACATCGCGAACGCCATGTTTAGTGTCAATGCAAACCAAGTCAAAGTCAATTTTAGCGTTTAATTGTTCAACACCTGCAACAGTTTCGTTATAATTTAATACAACGCCTCCGTATGATATTACTCGTGCAGGTTTTTGAGTAGTAGGATCAAGTTCTTCGCTTTCATATTTTAATTCAAAGTTCATTGTGCCGACTTCTTTGGTTTCTGACGCGCCATATTTGAGAGAACAGTTGAACATTGCGTCCATCATAGATACGGTTGGGCAAAACGTTGCTCTAACTAGGTTGCGATATAATCCAAATAATGGCTGACATTGGTCAACCCACCAAGCATAACTTCTAGTCCATTCTTTCAACCATTCATCTCCCTTTTTAAGTTCTTCGTTGTTTAGTTTGACTACTTTTTCTATTAAATATTTTTTGTTTTCGCAAGGAATAAGCTCTGTATTTTTAATTGTTTTTATGTCAAACTGAAGTTTTAATAATTCATTGTATTCGCGTATAGTTATTTTATTTTGCCTTTTTATATTCATCAAATGTTTTACTCTGGCGTCCATTGGCGATATTCTTTCAAGAATAGAATTTCCTTCTTGCGCCACTGCGTTGAGGGCTTCTGAAAGATTTGGAATGCTTTTAACCTCGTCAATTATTCTTTGTATTTCTTCTTTGTCTCTTTTGGTGTATAAAAATTTAGCTCCATTTATATTGGCAGCTATATTTGCAGCATTGTTAATGACAAATTTGAATGCTGGCGCAGGAATATTGAATTGAGATCCAGTTCTGTGCATCAATGTTTGATTATAAGACAACAATTCATACAACGTGTGAACTGTATTCACATCCGCACCAAAAGGAATGTCAATAGGAGGAATTCTACTTGATTGTAAATTTTGCATTGTATAAACGTTATTTTGAAACATCTTTTTCAAATTTTTAAATACAATTGGCATTGCAGGTGCGCGCCCAGGGTCAACTATTTCGGAATCTGGGAAAGGAGTTGCAACTGAACCGATTGGTTCTTGAACTCCAAGGTCTTCTGGGGCTAGTTCCTCGCTTTCACTTGGCTGTGACATTGACGGTTTACTGAACTCAACCATTTCAATTTCACCAGGCCCTCCACCACCAGATAATTCTTCACCTTCACTTTCGGATTCGTGTGCGTCGCTTTCAGCTTCAAGTTCTTCGCGCCCAGAAAACAAGCTTTCTGTGTCTGAACCAATTGATGCATTAGGGTCAGGGTTATTAAAAACGTCTTCATTTATTTTTGGAGGAGGTTTATCAGTTTTCTGATTTTTATTTACAAAATGACTGTTATAAAAAACGTCCAAATAATTTTTTAATTGGTCGTCTATTTTTGCTCCAAACGTCATTGTTTTTGAGGGAGGCATCTCTATTAACAAATTTTTTAATACGAGAATTTGCATTATTAGAAGTTCATTATTAAAACTACCACCCTTCCAAGGGTTGGTTGGAAATAACTCCATAAGTTTGTCGTATCCCATAATATCCATTTCTTTTATTCCAAAATTATATATGCTGCCATCACTCTCTGAATAACCAGGAATTCCTGAAAATACTTTATTCCATAACCCCAATTTGACAAACATTCCACGAGCCAAAGTTGTCAACAAGTTGTTATGCGTAATAAATATTGATTCCGACCCCAGATATATTTTTTTTTCTGGTCTAGCATAATACGCTGCAACTCCTTCTTCCCCTGGATACTGTCTAACTTCAACTTCTTTTCCAGGCTTTTCCAAAACAGTGTATTTTTGAGGAGGCGCTTCTTCTTCTTCTCCTTCGCCTTCTTCTCCATCGCCTCCTGACTGTTTTTGTAAGACAGTGTTAAATTCTTCAGAGTTTTCGCAGTTCAAAAATAACATATAATAAATGATAAATTGTTGAAGAACTGTGGAAGAATTTAGAATACTTAAGGAGTCCAAGTTAAGCCCATCATTTGTTTTATTAAAAACGGTAACAAATGCAAGTCTTAAAATAGAAAAAACGTCGCAAAAGAATGCGTATTGAGTTGCATTGTTGCTTGGTGTTAGACTGCTCTTTTTTAGATCAATAGCAACGCAATCAACCGCACATAAAATGGAATTATACATTATAAGATTCTTCATTTCAATACTTTTAACATCAATGTCCGGTTTGAATCTTTCCAAAAATTCAGGGGATTCATCGCCAGCATTACTGCCTAGATATGTAACTATAAATGTGTTTAATCCTGAATGAAACCCTAAAAAGTCTGCATTATTGGAAAATGATTCTATTAAGGGTTTATATGTTTCGCTTGACGTAAAGGTAGCATTTAATGGATAATAAAGAATATCAGAATCAATAGATGAACCGGATGCGATGGATGCTTCTTCAGTTGCATACGGTTCTTCTAGTATCTCACTTTTAATTTCAGGTTTTAACTGGAATTTTGTAGGTGCCTCAATGTGTTCAAACTCGTCGCCTTGTCCGGTTTCTTCTTGTTGACCAAGAACTTTAACTTGAAAAGGCTTATTATTGAGGGCATCTGCAAATCTTCCGCCGCGCTGTTGAATTTTTTTTTCTAATTGGTTGTCGTGAAAGTATTCTAAATATGAAACAGGATTGCTTCCAGGTTCTTGTTCAACATCTTCAAATTTGGAATCGTCGTATAACTCAGGGTCTCCATAACTTCCGGTTTCATAAGAAAATATTTTAAATGTTGGATTCTTTATTCCTATGTTAAGTTTTTGAAGCAACCCATATGATTCTCCTTTAATAACTCTCTTATGCATGCTACTCAAGTTATAATCATGAACAAAGTCGTGTAAAAATGTGCTTAAACACATTAAAATCATATCTTCTTCTCGTTTAAAAGGAACGACAACCTTTTTTACCCCTGTTTCTCCAAAGTTTTGTTCTGCTTTTAACTCCACTTTTAATATACTTTGAGAGCGAGGGGCGCTGATTTCTGCTAAATTGGGCATTGATGTCATATTGTTCTTATATTATTCCTATAAAATATAATGAAAAATTAAAATCAATTACTTTTTGAAAGTGTGTTTTTATTTTAGAAAACAATATAAAGACTCTTCACGTATGTAGTATATAATGTCAAGCGAAGATTCTGTTGGAACATCCCCACTCGTTACACCCTCCGATCGTCTGGTAGGACGTGTCAAGTGGTTTAACAACAAGGCTGGTTATGGTTTTATTACAGTCACTGACGGCGACCGCGCTGGAAGCGATATTTTTGTCCACCACAGTGGAGTTGTGGTTGTCTCAGAGCAATACAAGTATTTGGTTCAAGGTGAGTATGTGTCGTTTACGTTGACCCATACTCCAGGCGGAGCTCACGAGTATCAGGCAGGAGATGTGAGTGGTATTAATGGCGGTAAGCTTATGTGCGAGACTCGCCGCGAATTTAGGCAAACTCGCACAACCTATAATAAGTCTACTGATGGAAATCAAGAGGAGGAGGAGGCGCCTCAAGTTCGTCCTCCTAGGTCGTCTCGCCCTCCTCGCGCAGAAGGCTCGTCTGATTCTGCTCCTCGTGCTCGCGGTTCTGGGCCTCGCGATGGTGCCGAGTGGACCCTTGTTTCGGATTCAGGAAAGAAGCCTGCAGGTGGTCGCGGACGCGGAAGGCCTCCTCGCACCAAGGAGAACGCATAAATGTGAATTTGTAAACGAATAAAAATTTTTATTTTGATTTTTTATCAAACTAAAAATTTAAATACTTGTATAAAATATAAGATGGATGGAATGAGTAGTTCTGGATATGATAGCGCAAGTTATTCTCAAGAATATGGTGGTGAAATAAAGAAGATGGGTGGCAGACGCAAGAGTCGCGCTACACACAGAACACGAGAACGCGGAGGTCAACAATTTAGAGGAAGAGCTGGCGGAAAAAAATGGGGTGGAAAAAGATACACAAAAAAGAAAGGCGGAAAAAGACGCGGATCTAAGAAAAATAGAAAATAAAACTTTAAACAATTTATAATAAAGTTATTTAAAGTTTATAAAACAAGTTGTTATATCAATGGAAGTAAATCAAGTAATCTCTGAAGATGCTGCGAATAATTTGGATTCATTGGATAAAAATCAAACAACAATAAATGAGCAGTTTGAAAGCATATTAAGCATATTGAATAATTTTAAAACTCAAATAACTGCAATGTATCAGCAAATTAAGTTGGTTGAGAAGAACGTAAAACGCGAATTTAAAGTATTAAAGAAGGAAGTTGATAAAAATAAGAGTAAGGGAAATAAAAAACCTTCTGGATTTGCAACGCCGTCTAAGGTTACGAATGAGTTGTGTGATTTTATGGATAAGGAAAAGGGAAGTGAAATTGCGCGCACGGTTGTCACGAAAACGTTGATTGATTACATTAAAAAGAACAATTTGGAAAATAATGAAAATAACCAAATCATTCATCCTGACGAAAAGTTGAAAATTTTGCTCGGAATTGATGAGAATGAGAAATTGACTTATTTTACTTTACAAAAGTATATGAATAAGCATTTTATCAAGAAGGTAAAGCAGAATGCTGAAATTTAATTTCCTATAAATCTTGTATAGTTTTATATAACTTTCTTATATTCAACTATGTCAAATAAATCGGTTTTTATTATATTGTTTGGTAAAAACGTTTCATCGTCGTCAATATCATATGAAAAAAATAAATCGCAATGACAATTTTTTTTAATTTTTGTTACCCACACAACATCGCACTTTGGAACAAATTTTTTATAAATAGAGTCACCACCAATATAGAATATTTTGAAGTGTTTATTTAAAAAAAAATATCTTGAACTATATTCATTTGCATTTCTAATGATATCTAAATAAATATTTTCATTATCTGTAATTATAAGATTTGAATAAATTGACACATAATTGAAATACTTTTCAGGGGTTTTTGTTAGAACGATGTTTAATCTATCCTTTAGAGGTTTATAATCAAGCGACATAAATGTATTACTTCCCATAATAACAACGTTTTTGCTTGTCATTCTTTTAAAAAATTTCATATCATCAGGTATGTTCCACGGAATGCTGCCATTTTTAGATATACCTTTATTGATGTCATACGCCACAATTGCTTCAATGTTCATTTATATATTAACTTAACATTTTAGTTTAAATATTAATAACATAATAATGATAAAATATATGGCGACAAATCAAGACTTTAACAACGCAGAGTATTTAAACAAAATGAAATATGTAAATGAAAGTTTGGGAATTAGTGACGATTTTAGCGTTGAAAAAAACAAAAACATTATATTTATTTACACGCCTCCAAAAGTGGGATCAACTACGCTAGTTTCTTCCATAAGAATAAACACTTGTGGTAAATTTACAGTATTGCATTTGCACAATGAAATAATGTTAAAAATATTATACAAGATTACAGATGTTACGGTGTTGGATATAATAAAATATAACAAGTTTTTAGGTAAGAATGTATGCGTAATTGATATTTATAGAAGTCCTATAGAACAAAAAATATCAACCTTTTTTGAAAATATACATTCATTTCATTTTAATGTTCCCATTGAAATTCTAAATACATTTGAAGTGGAAAGAATTATTAAAAGATTCAATCAGGTTTTCCCATATTTACTTACAAATGACAACTTTAGAACAAAATACAACGTTCCATTTCCTGAAAAATTTGACTTTAATAATAAATTTATTTCTTCTGAAGTTGACGGAATTAAATATTTTAAAATTCGGCTTAAAGACTCCGGCGAATGGAGAAGCGTTTTGAGGAATATACTTGGAGTTGAAATTTACATTGCAAATGATTATGAAACTAATAAAAAACCAATCAACCACATATTTTCACTCTTTAAACAATACTATAGAATACCTATAAATTTGCTTGAAACCATTGAAAACAACGACAGTTTGAAATATTACTATTCAGAGCAAGAGAGAAATGAGTATTTGAATTCTTGGAAAATAAAAGTAAATAATACTCCGGCTATTACATTTACGCCAGAAGAATACATCTTTTATTCTGACATAGCTTTAGATAATCAATACATTGGTGAAATACAAATGGATCATTATATAGATCTAGGTTGTTTGTGCATGGGATGTTGCAGAAAACGAGGCTTAATGTTAATAAAATTGCAAAGAGGAGAACAAATTACTGAAAAAATTAATCATTACGATGCAGGAGCTGACTATTTAAGAGCTAAAGCTAAAAAAGTTCCGGTTTACTTGAGAATGGGAAACAGAGGCTCTAGAAATGTTGGAATTTTGAAAAACAATTTTTTAAATACAATTAAATAATAATTTATGTTTTTTATTTCATTAAGTTTTCAATACAAAAAAAATTGAAAACTTATTTATTGCTAAGCTTAATTTAAGAAACCGAACAATGTATGCTTTCCAAGAAGAATCCAAGAATTATAATGAGTGTTCTGTAAGAAGTCTTGACAAGGGTCAAGACGTTGCACATTGTTGCCGAGTAGAAAAGTCTTCACCAGAAGAGTCCTATGACTGTTTCGTGGGTTTTGATGGACACGGACGCAACACTTTTAATGAGATGTTAAATTTGATTAATTTGAATAAAGTTGCCGAAGCGAGTGACTCTCTTTCAGAAATTCTTGAGCGCACTGCAGAAATGAACGTCCGCACAGACAACTCCGGAGCAACTTATTATGAGGCAAAGCTTTATTGGAACCGAGTGGAGACTTGCAGCGTCGGTGACAGCCAGATTGCAGTTTTTGTTGACAAGAAACTTGTCTATATTAGCACTCCTCACAATATGAAAAATCCCTTGGAGGTGGAGAGATTAAAATCGCGCGTTGATTCTGGTGAGGTTTGTGTTAGGCTGGATAGACCAACTCCTGCAATCTTTTCCAAAGATACATTAAAAATGCGCGATGCAGAGTATATATATTTTGAAAATGGAGACAAGATTGCACTTTCGCAATCACTTGGCCACAATAATGCTACTGGCATTTTGCCTGAAAGACACACCGTCTTCTTTGAACCTGGACAAGAAGTTGCTGTTGTTGGCGGATCGGATGGATTGTGGGAAATGATAAATTTGAGCGGTCCAGATATGGAAGAGGATTTGTTAGCACTTGCGGCAATGAGCGCCATTGAAATTGCTGATATTGCCGAGAGACGCTGGAAACAGGATTGGAACATCCAATGGATTAATTCAAATGGAGAACTTCAGACTTTCGTTGACAGTTTCACAAACAAAAACAGAACTGCACAAAACCCTCATTCAGGATACGACGATGTGTCTGTCTGCAAAATCTTAAAAAAATAAATAGTGTGCGTGTCAAAAAAATTCTATAAAGTTTTATTATAAATTTTTTTTCAGGAGGGGTCTTAGGGGAACCTAGGTTCCCCAAAAAAAACAAAAGGAGGTGGTAAAAAAGGTGGGTAAAAAAAAAAATTGAAAACTTTAGAGGGTGTAGGGTTGGTAGTAAAAAAGTAAAGGAAAGTCTTCTAGCAAGAATGATGTCGGCAAGTTTGAATGCAGGTTTGTTGAGTATGATGGATTCAGTGCGTAGGAGTGCGGTGGCTTCATGCGCATTGAAGTATGGTTTTTCGGAAGCAGATGCACTGTCAGGACTAGGAATTCTGGAGCTGTCAAGTGGATCAAATAAATCCACAAAGAAAGAAGCGAAAACAAAGACAGAGAAGCGCGCGAAACCCATGGTGCCATTGCCATTCAAGGGTTCAATCCAAGAGGGTTGCTGCAGCGGTCTGAAACAAAACCACGGCCTTTTGACGCAATGTCAAGCAACGTGCGATTCAGAGTATTGCAAAGGTTGCCAGAAACAATGCGACAAGAACGCATCCGGCAAACCAGATTGCGGCTCAGTGTCAGATCGTATGGCAGCCTACATGAAGGGAAGCGAATTCCGCGACCCCAAGGGACGCGCTCCACTGGCTTATGCAAAGGTATTGCAAAAGTTAAAGTTGACGAGAGAACAAGTTGAAGCCGAAGGGGCCAAGTTCAACATTGTGCTGGAAGACTCGGACTTTGCAATGCCGGAAAGCAAGCGCGGACGTCCCAAGAAGGCAGTTTCTGATACGGACAGTGAGACTTCTTCCGAGCCCAAGAAGCGCGGCAGACCCAAGAAGACGGAGAAGCCTGTAGAGGTGTCTTCCACTGAGGATCTCTTTGCGAGCTTGATTTCGGAAGTAAAAGCTTCGTCTCCCAGGCCTGCTCCTGTCAATGAGGAACCAAAGTTGAGCAAGAAGGAGGAAAAGGAGGCGGAGAAAAAGGCTGCCAAGGACAAGAAGGAAGCCGAGAAGAAGGCTGCCAAGGAGCAAAAGGCTCAAGAAAAAAAGGCGGCCAAGAAGTCGTCCAAGAAGGATACCAAGAAGGAGGAGCCAGTCGCTGTTCCAGTTCCTGAGGAAGAGGAAAAGGAGGACAAAAGCGAAGCAGAAGAGGAGGTTGTGTTGAGCGTGAAGAAGTTCGTGTTCCAGGGTAAGACTTATCTGAGAACGGCCGACAACGTGCTGTACGACGCAGAGACGCAGGATGAGGTGGGAGTTTTCAACGAGGCTCAGCAAAAGATTGAGGAGTGCGAGTTGGAGTCCGAGTCAGAGGATGAGGATGATGAATAAAAAATAAAAATAAAAAAGAAAATAAAAATTAGATAGTTTGTTTTGCATTTTGATTTGTAATTAATTAACCCCTTTTTTTTTATTGAACCAAAATAGTTGTATATTTGGCTCTACCTTTCCCAAAGGTAGATTTGTCACTCATTTCTGGGATTGTCACTCATTTCTGGGATTGTTACTCATTTCTGGTTTTGCCATATATGGGGTTTTATAGTTCCGTTGGATATTGTTGAAATAGTTCCGTTGAGTCCAACCTTTTGCCGAATTGTATGGTTTTATATAGTAGAGTGTATAGGTTAATTTGACTGTAAGGTTGAAAAAAATTTTGGGGTGACACAGAAAAAAGTATTGGAAAAAAAAAATTGAAATGCTTTTGTGGGATAAAGTGTATGGTATCATTCCCCCAACCAAGTGTATTAATACAATGAGCGCCATGATTGTTACTGTGAATAAACGTGTGAGTGTAGGCATGAAGGAGCTGGCCAAGGAGGTCAGCAAGCAGACCATCGCGACCTGTGCTGAGAAGTATGGGTTTGCTGCTGCTGAGATGCTGGATTTTATTGAGAGAGAGTTTGAGTTGAAGGGCGCGAGCAAGGCCAAGAAGGCGGCGAGTGATTCCGACGGCGAGGATGCTCCCAAGAAGAAGGGTGGTCGTCCCAAGATGACCGAGGAGGAGAAGGCCGAGGCGGCCGAGAAGCGCAAGGAAGCCAAGAAGGAAGCCAAGATCGCGGAACGCGAGCAGAAGAAGGCCGAGAAGCTAGCTGCTGTGGAGCTCGCCAAGGAGCAGAAGAAGCAGGAGCGCGAGGCTGCCAAGGCCCAGAAGGCCGAGGAGAAGGCCGCCGAGAAGCTCGCTCTGAAGGAGAAGAAGGCCGCCGAGAAGCTGGCTGCAAAGGAGGCCAAGAAGGCTTCCGGTTCCGAATCGGCTTCTGAGGCTGACGAGATGTCCTCTCTCTCCGGCGCCGAGTCGGACGACAATGAGAGCGTCAAGTCCACGGCCAAGGAGAAAGCGGTTGTTATTATTGCAACCCCTGACACGATTATTGAGAACAAGAAGACGAAGAAGAGCGGCGGCGCGAAGGCCAAGGCTGTGGAGCCTGTGCCGGAGGCCAAGAAGGCCGAGCCTGTGGAGGAGGTCAAGGTGACCAAGGCCAAGAAGACCAAGAAGGTCAAGGTGGAGGAGTAAAATGAAACAAAAAAAGAAAAACAAAAAAATAAAATGGTAGCGTAGAATAGTTTTAAGTTGTAATCTAAAAAACCCCTTTTTTATTCAACGTTTTTTCCCAAGGTAAATTGTCACTGGTTTCTGGTATTGTCACTCATTTCTGGTTTCTTCTTTTTGCTATAGAAAGCGATAAACGAGTTGAATACAAAAAGTTATTGAATAATATAATGGATGGGTTATTGAATATAGTAGATCTAATAGAGAACAATCCTGTGACACGGTTGTCTGGTTCGTATCAGAATAAAATGATAATAAAAATGAACTGAAAAAGACTTAGCGAAAATATATATTATCCAAAAGTGAACTTAAAGAAATCGGCGAAAAAACAAGGGTCCAAAAGTGTTTCCAAAAATCAAAAATGGACAAAAAAAATGTCCAATTTTCAAAACCCAAATGATTTTATGAAAAAGACCTTCAAATTTCCGCCATCTTATCATAATGGTCTGGTTCACAAAAATAATCATTAAAAAATTGTTACGATAAATTTTAACATTTTTTGCGAAAAAGATTTAGGCATATTTTCTGTTGTCAATATATGACAACGATTGACAACGATTTTAATGCTAAATTATGCTCAAGATTTTATTGTAAATGTTGTGACTATAGAACGTCTAAAAAAAGCAGTTATGAAAATCACAATGAGAGCAAGCGACACAAAAATAACATTTTGACAACGCTTGACAACGATTTTGATGCTAAATTATGCCCAAAAAAATATTCATGTGAAAATTGTGATAAAGATTTTAATGATCGCGCTGGATTATGGAGACATAAAAAGAAGTGTAAAAATGAAGAGTCTAATGATATTTTAGATATATTTTCAGATAAAAATATTATTTTGGAAATACTAAAAAATAGTGCAGAAACTCAAAAACAAATGTTAGAAATGGCAAATAAGATTGGGTCAAATAATTGCAATAATACCAATACGAATAGCAATAATAACACTCATTTTAATCTCCAATTTTTCTTGAACGAGACGTGTAAGGATGCGCTCAACTTGACGGATTTTGTGGAGCAATTCAAACTGCAATTAAGCGATTTGGATATGATTGGGAGAGTTGGCTATACAGAAGGTATGAGTAAATTATTCATTAAAAATCTGAATGAATTGGATGTGCATAAACGTCCAATACATTGTAGCGATTTGAAGAGAGAGACTTTGTATGTGAAGGACAAAGATACTTGGGAGAAAGACAACTCTGAAAATGTTAAATTGAAACAAGCTATAAAAAAGGTTGAACATAAAAATATAAAACAAATACCTCAATGGAAAGAAGAAAATCCAACAGCAGAAGATACTGAGACAAAGAAACACATGGAATATCAGAATATGTTATTAGAAGTTATGGGTGGTTCCACTTTGGAGGATGATAATAAAAAACA
>Ga0209500_10000399_pt1 | contig 37533 bp, 29 predicted proteins | sample S_140212_EF_Meta_FD_187323 | JGI IMG/M metagenome (GOLD analysis project Ga0209500, IMG submission 187323) | Freshwater microbial communities from Lake Simoncouche, Canada to study carbon cycling - S_140212_EF_MetaG (SPAdes) (version 2) | ecosystem: Environmental > Aquatic > Freshwater > Lake ...
GCCACTTTGTGCTGCATGGACAAGACCCCAAGCATGACATGGAGCCCTGGGGTAACAAGGTGTATTTCGGTACCGCTGGCGCCGCGGTGAGCATCGTGGACGCCTTTAGCGGCGCATACCGTGACTCCACCACCCAAGACCTCTACAACATCGCCCGCACCGTGGACACGCTGGAGCACATCCACTTCTTTCAGCGCTCGGTGGTCTGCCGCGACCTCGATTTGCCGCGGGAGATGGACTTCAACACCACATATGCGAGCGTCAGCGGCACCACCAAGCACGTGGGTTCGAGCTGGGTCTCGCCTGAGCATCTGGAAGAGACGCTCAAGATGCTGCACATCATTGCCGGGGGCGAGGACAAATGGCGTGAGCGCCCGTTTGTCAGCCAGTCCAACTGCTTTGTCGTGCCGCCCATGAAGTTCGCCTACGACGCCTGCAAATGCCTGGAAGTGGCGGTGCGCGGAGGCATGCCAGTCTTGCTGCTTTCCGCCGGTCAGGCCGGGGCCACGGCGCCTGCCTCATTGGCCACCGCGCTGGTGCAAGAAACGGCCGAATGCCTGGCCGGTTTGGTGTACGTCAATGCCGTCAAACCGAAGGCCCCCGCCATGTTTGGCACCTGGTGTTTTGTGTCGGACTTGCGCACCGGCGCCATGTCGGGCGGCAGCCCCGAGCAAGCGCTCCTGTCGGCGGCCAGCGCGCAGATGTCGCGCTTTTATGACCTGACGGGCGCCACCGCCTCGGGCATGTGCGACGCCAAAATGCCCGACGTACAAGCCGGTTTCGAGAAGGCCTACAACCACGCGCTGGTGGGCAACTCCGGGGCCAACCTGATTTATGAATCTGCCGGCATGCTGGCCAGCCTCTTGGGCTTTTCATTGGAGAGTTTGCTGATCGACAACGACATCATTGGCGCGGTGCAGCGCACGATTCGCGGCATCGAAGTCAATGACGAAACCCTGTCGCTCGACACCATCCGCGACGTCTGCCTGACCGGCCCGGGCCACTACCTGGGCGCGCCACAGACCCTCAACCTGATGCAGCGCGACTACCTGTATCCGCAAATCGCCAACCGCGCCAGCCCCAACCAATGGGTGGAACAAGGGCGCCCGAGCGTGGTGGAAACCGCGTCCAAAAAATTGCAGGTGATTTTGGACACCCACTTTCCGTCGCACATTTCGCCCGAGGTGGACGCCCGCATCCGCGCCGAGTTTCCGGTGCGTTTGGCGCGTGCGAGCATGCAGCCGCGCGCCTGACGCTCCGGTGACCCGGGGCTGGTAGGGTCAGTCGCCCCGCGCCAGACCCGTTGCCGCTGCAGCTTGCGCTGCCCTGGCCTCTAAGCTGCGCTTCCGTTTGCCGACATAAGGTCGGTAATCACCCTCCGCAGCCACTGGGATCCCGGGTCATTGTGAAAGCGCTCGTGCCAGTGCTGCTTGACATCGTAGGGTGGCAATTGGAAGGGGACCGGAAAAACACGCACTTCGGCGCGTCCCTTCAGCACATCGGCCAGGCGTTCGGGAATGGTGAGTATCAAATCCGTGTGTTCAACCACCAGCGCTGCGCCTATGAAGCTGGGAATATTGAGCAAGACCTTGCGCTCAACGCCCAGGCGCTCGATCTCCTTGTCCAGCAGCAGCGGCCCTGCGCCCGAGGAACTGACCACCGCATGGCTTTCGCTGGCGAATTGTTCTAGCCCCAACGCATGCTGCACGCGTGGATGGTGGGCGCTGACCATGCAGACAAACTTTTGCGAGAACAGCACGTTCTGGTAGAAGCCGGCCTCGAGCTGCGGCACCAGGCCCAGCGCCAGATCGGCCTGGCCGCTCTCGAGCATGTGTGCGATGTCGCTGCTCAGCGGCAACACATCAATGCGAACACCAGGTGCGGCCAGGCTCAGGGCCTTCCACAGGCGCGGCAACAGCACCAGCTGGCTGATGTCTGTCATGCTGATGCGAAAAAGGCGTTTGGAGCTGGCCGGGTCGAAATGGTTTTGCTGGCCCATTACCACCTCCAGGGCCTCCAACACGTCACGCACGGGGCGCACCAGGCTGTCGCCAAAAGGGGTCGGGTCCATGCCGCCCGAAGTGCGCGCAAACAGCGGGTCGCCAAAATGTTGGCGCAGTTTGGACAGTGCCACGCTGACCGCTGGCTGGCTCAGGTCAAGCGCCACGGCGGCCTCGGTCACGCTGCGCATTTTGTAGACCGCGTCAAACACTTGCAGCAAGCGGATTTCAATCGTGTCGAGTGCCATGGTTCTTGTGTTTTATTCGATTTTCGGATGCGGCATATTAAGTGCCCTGCATTGTCAGCGGGGCGCCTGTCTCTTAGGCTGCGCACCGTTGCAAAAAGCGCGGGCGCACGGATGCGGCCCAATAATCCAGAACACTGAAGGAAAAAATATGACAAAGCAGCTTCCCGTATTGGTATGCGGCGGCGGTATTGGTGGCCTGGCTGCTGCGCTGGCCCTGGTACGCCAGGGTTTTGAGGTCACGGTGTTTGAGCAGGCGCCCGAGATTGGCGAAATTGGCGCTGGCATCCAGCTCGGCCCCAACGCCTTTCACGCCTTTGACGCGCTGGGCGTCGGCGACAAGGCGCGGGCCCGTGCGGTATATACCGACTTCATGGTGATGCACGACGCGCTCGACGAGTACCAGGTCGGCAAGATTCCCACGGGCGAGGCCTTTATCCAGCGCTTTGGCAACCCCTATGCCGTGATCCACCGTGTCGATGTGCACCTGTCGCTGCTCGAAGGCGCGCAGGAAACCGGCAAGGTGCAATTTCTGACCAACACCCGCATCGTGCGCGTGGAGCAGGACGACGGCTCGGTGACCGTATACGACCAAACCGGCAAGGCCTACCAAGGCGTGGCCCTGATCGGGGCCGATGGCGGCAAGTCGGTGGTGCGTCAGCAGTTTGTGAACGACCCGCCGCGCGTGACCGGACATGTGGTTTACCGCGCCGTGGTCGAACGCCAAGACTTCCCGGAGAACCTGCGCTGGAACGCCGCCAGCATCTGGGTCGGCCCCAACTGCCACCTGGTGCATTACCCCTTACGCGGCGGCGAGCAATACAACGTGGTCGTGACCTTTCACAGCCGCAACCAAGAGGTCTGGGGCGTGACCGATGGCAGCAAGGAAGAGGTGCAAAGCTACTTCCAGGACATCGCGGCCAAGCCGCGCCAGCTGATCGACCTGCCCAAGACCTGGAAGCGTTGGGCAACCGCCGACCGGGAACCCATTGGCACCTGGGTGTTTGGTCGCACCACCATACTGGGCGACGCCGCACACCCCACCACGCAGTACATGGCCCAGGGTGCCTGCATGGCCCTGGAAGACGCCGTGACTTTGGGCGAGGCCCTGCGCGTGCACCACAACGACTGGCCCCAGGCGCTGGCGCTTTACCAGAAGTCCCGCGTGTCACGCACCGCCCGCATCGTGCTGTCGGCCCGCGAAATGGGCCGCCTGTACCACGCCAAAGGCGTGGAGCGCCTGGTTCGCAACGACCTGTGGAAGGGCCGCACACCCGAGCGCTTTTATGACGCCATGGAGTGGCTGTATGGCTGGAATGTGGGCAACTGCCTGGCAGAACACTGAGCAACAACTGGAGCAGCAAGCGCTTGTAGTACCCGCTGCAAGGCGGACCCTTGGGCGCGTTCCTACAATGCCGCCATGCCCCTTCAAGAATTGCCTCACGCCCGCGCTTTGAATTCCTCCGCCGAGCGAAATGTTTCTGCCGCCCCCGACTTGCCCATGCTCGCCGCCCTCAACCCCGAGCAGCGCGCCGCCGTCACCCTGCCGCCCGAGCATGCGTTGATCTTGGCCGGTGCCGGTTCGGGCAAAACCCGGGTGCTGACCACCCGCATCGCCTGGCTGCTGCAAAACGGCTATGTGTCGCAGGGCGGCATTTTGGCGGTCACGTTTACCAACAAGGCGGCCAAGGAAATGGTCACGCGCCTCTCCAGCATGCTGCCTGTCAACGCCAGGGGCATGTGGATTGGCACTTTCCATGGCCTGTGCAACCGATTTTTGCGCGCCCACTTCAAAACCGCCGGTCTGCCGCAGGCCTTCCAGATTTTGGACACGCAAGACCAGCTCAGCGCGGTCAAGCGCCTGTGCAAGCAAATTGGCGCGGACGAAGAGCGTTTCCCCCCTAAGCAACTGGTCTGGTTTATTGCCAGTTGCAAGGAAGACGGCTTGCGCCCCGCTGCGGTGGAAGTGCGCGACGCCGACACGCGGCGCAAGGTCGAGATTTACCAGCTCTATGAAGAGCAATGCCAGCGCGAAGGCGTGGTCGATTTTGGCGAGCTGATGCTGCGCAGCTACGAGGTACTGCGCGACCACGCCGACATCCGCACGCATTACCAGCGGCGATTTCGCCATATCTTGATCGACGAGTTTCAGGACACCAACAAGCTGCAATACGCCTGGATCAAGATGCTGGCCGGGGTGGGCGCTGACGGTGACGCAGGCGGTGAGGGTGGCGCGGTGCTGGCCGTGGGCGACGACGACCAGAGCATTTACGCCTTTCGCGGTGCGCGCGTGGGCAATATGGCGGACTTTGTGCGCGAATTTGACGTGCAGCACCAGATCAAACTCGAGCAAAACTACCGCAGCCACAGCAATATCCTGGATTCGGCCAACGCGCTGATCAGCAACAACAGCCGGCGCCTGGGCAAAAACCTGCGCACCGACCAGGGCCCGGGCGAACCGGTGCGCGTCTATGAGGCGCCCAGCGACTTTGAAGAAGCGCAGTGGATGGTGGACGAAATGCGCCACCTGCTCAAAACCCCCAGCGAGCACCCGGGTGGCGACTGTTACCAGCGCAGCGAAATCGCGGTCTTGTACCGCTCCAACGCCCAAAGCCGGGTGATTGAGACCGCGCTCTTCAACGCCGGCTTGCCCTACCGGGTGTACGGCGGCCTGCGCTTTTTTGAGCGCGCCGAGATCAAGCACGCGCTGGCTTATTTGCGCTTGCTGGCCAACCCCAACGATGACACCAGCTTTATGCGGGTGGTGAACTTTCCGGCGCGCGGCATAGGCGCGCGCAGCATTGAGCAGTTGCAAGACATGGCCAAGGCCTCGGGCTGCTCTTTTCATGACGCGGTGAGCGCCGTGGCGGGCAAGGCGGGCACACTTTTGGGCGCCTTTGTGGCCAAGATTGACGTGCTGCGCGAACAAACCGCCACCTTGAGCCTGCGCGAAACCGTGGCCCTGATGCTGGACCACAGTGGCCTGCTGGCCCACTACCGCCTGGAGCGCGAAGGCGAAGACCGCATCGAGAACTTGGAAGAACTCGTCAACGCTGCTGAGAGCTTTGTGCGTCTGGAAGGCTTTGGCCGCGCCGCACCCGGTGCCGCAGATGCGGACAGCGCTTTGACGCAGAGCCCCGCCAGCCAAGGCCTGAACCCCGACATGCCGCCGCCCGAGCCCGAGTTTGGCGACACGGGCGAGACCCTGTCGCCCCTGGTGGCCTTTTTGACCCACGCGGCCTTGGAGGCCGGCGACAACATGGCGCAGGCCGGGCAAGACGCCATCCAGCTCATGACCGTGCATTCGGCCAAGGGCCTGGAATTTGACTGCGTGTTCATCACCGGCATGGAAGAGGGCTTGTTTCCCCACGAAAACTCGCTCAGCGACCGCGACGGCCTGGAAGAAGAGCGCCGCCTGATGTACGTGGCCATCACGCGCGCGCGCCAGCGCCTGTACCTGAGCCATTCGCAAACCCGCATGTTGCACGGCCAAACCCGCTACAACCTGAAAAGCCGGTTTTTTGACGAGCTGCCCGAGGAATGCCTCAAACTCCTCACCCCAAAACGCCAACCGGTGCGCGGCAGCTGGGGCCAGGGCGGCAGTTATGGCGGCCACAGCGCAGGCGCCAGCAGCAGCTACCCAAGCGCGGCCACATCCGCCGCATCCGCCACCTATGGCAGCGGCGCCCCCGTGGCCCGCAAGACAGAACCCGAGCACGGCCTGCGTTTGGGTATGGAGGTCTTTCACAACAAGTTTGGCGAAGGCACAGTGCTCACGCTTGAAGGCGCGGGCGACGACGCCCGTGCGCAAATCAACTTTCCGCGCCACGGCACCAAGTGGCTGGCGCTCAGTGTGGCCAAACTCACGCCGGTATGAGCTTTTGCCTCATGTTTTTTCGCTTGCTGTCGATGTAAAAGTGCGGGAAGGTCATGGCGAACCCGAGCGCAATTATGGAAAGCATCGTTATGGGATATTTGATTTCGTTTGTTCTGGGTGTTTTTGTTGCCACCGTTGGCGTTAGTGGCGTGGCCACAACGCTGGACAAAGCCGTACAAAAAACGCAGGTCTATATGCTGGAAAACGTCAAATAGCCCGCTGCCTGGGCCTGGCTTGGGCAGTTTTAAGGTGCCAAGACCTCTTTGATGCCTGAAATCAAGGTTAAAGCGACCGCTTCTTCAAGGCTGCCGCGCCACTATGACTGGTCTCGGTATTCAGTTGCATCAATCACCAGGGCAAAAACCATCATCAGCACAAAACCGGAAGCAATACCAAACACGGCGCCTAGTGTGCGGTGCGCCGTTTGTTGGCCATTGCGGGGAAACAAATAACGGTGCAGCAAAACCATTTTGTGACCCAAGTACAGCGTGACGACCACAGCGATCAGCGCTCCAAGTTCGTTCCGAATCGCCTCACCGGGTCCACCTAAGGGTAGATGGGGTGCAATGACTGGGCCAAATTTGATCGTTGCAATTAGCGTAAACACCAGGCCTAACAAAGTGAGCGCCTGGGGCATCCAGCCGCGCCAAGCGCCGACTGCGACCGAAATGAGTAGCGTGGATGCAAATAAAAGGTCTAGAAAGTTCACAATTCAGTCGTAAGCAAAGGGTAGCGCGCAGCCCCGAGGTCTAGCGATTAGCAGTGCGCAAGAATGGGCGATGCCATGCCTGATTTTTGGATACTTGCACTTGCCATAGCTATCCATACACCAGTGTATCTAAAAAAAATGACAAATTTAAATAATTCTATTTTCCAATCCTAAAGTCGCTTCATCGCAAGTGCTGTGGCATAGCCACTAACATGGAGCTCCTATGCCTACAACAACCCACGCGTCTTTCTTGCCCACCGATCCCCTTGCCTGGCGCCAGGACGCCAGCGTCATTGGCCTGGTGGGCCTGGCGCACGCCAGTTCGCATTTCGGCCACCTGATACTGCCGCTGCTGTTTCCGGTGTTTATGCGGGAGTTTGGCTTTAGCTATTCCGAGCTGGGCTTGCTGATGACGGTGTTTTTTGTCGTCTCGGGCGTTGGCCAGGCCAGTTCGGGCTTTTTGGTAGACCGCGTGGGCGCGCGGCCCTTGTTGTTTATCGCGTTTGGGTTGTTTATCGCAGCTTGCCTGCTGGCATCGGTGGCGGGCAGCTATGGTGCGTTGGTGGCGGTGGCCGCTTTGGCGGGCGCGGCCAATGCGCCGTTTCACCCGATTGACTTCACCATTCTGAACCAGCGCGTATCCGCCCCGCGCTTGGGTTACGCCTTTAGCGCTCATGGCCTGAGCGGCAACTTGGGTTGGGGACTTGCGCCGGTGTTCTTTGCCGGCTTGGGATCCGTGTTGGGCTGGCGCCAGACCTATCTGGCGGCGGCGGCCTTTTTTGCCTTGGTCCTGTTGGTGCTGGTGTTGCAGCGCGAACACCTGCAAACCCGGGCACTGGTGCGCAACCCGGTGGCCGACCCGGGCCACGCAATGGCCTTCATGAAGCTGCCGGTGGTGTGGTGGTGCTTTGGGTTCTTTTTGCTCTCGACCATGACGCTGGCTGTGGTACAGGGCTTCGCGGTGTCAATTCTCAAAGCCATGCATGGCGTGACTTTTGAGGCCGCCACGTTCACGCTGAGCGCCTACATGCTGTGCGGCGCGGTAGGCGTGTTGGTAGGTGGCTTTGTGGCGGCGCGCACCGTGCACAGCGACCGGGTGGTGGCGCTGACCATGGCTTCCGGCGCGATCTTGCTGGCCCTGTGCGGCACCGGCTGGCTGGGCGCCACGCCCACCATGGTGGTGCTGGCGGCCACCGGTTTTGCCGTGGGCATTGGCGGCCCTTCGCGCGACATGATGATCAAGCGCGCTACGCCCCAAGGCGCCACAGGCCGTGTTTACGGCCTGGTGTATTCGGGGCTGGACACCGGCTTTGCCCTGTCGCCATTGGTGTTTGGCGCCTTGATGGATCGGGGCTTGTACGGCGCCACGCTTCTGGGCGCCGCCGTGGTGCTTATGCTCAGCGTCGTGGCCGCGCTGGGCGTGGGCCGACGCACGCAGGCCGTGGCCGCCTGAGTGCTGGCGCCCCTTTTTGTCCTGACCCGCCATGCCCCACCGCCACCACAGTTCGCCCGCCCATTTGCTCACGCCGGTGATGCACGGCGTGCTTGAGCGTATCGCCCGCGCCGGTCATGTGCCCATGCATGCACTGTCGCCCCAGCAGGCGCGCGCTGCCTATGCCGCAGGCTCTGGCGTGCTGGACTTGCCCGCCCAGGCTCTCGCGCGGGTGGAAGACCATTTTTTTGCCGCCCGCGACGGCGCGCAGCTGCTGGCCCGCGTGTACGCGCCCAGCGCGCAGCGCCTGCCGGTGCTGCTGTACTTTCATGGCGGCGGCTTCACCATTGGCAGCGTGCAAACCCACGACACGCTGTGCCGCCGCCTGAGCCACCTGGCGCACTGCGCGGTGGTGTCGGTGGACTACCGGCTGGCACCCGAAAACCGCTTCCCCACCGCGTTTGAAGACGCTTGGGACGCGCTGGCCTGGCTGGCTGCGTCGGGCGCAAGCCTAGGGATTGACAGCAGCCGCATCGCTGTGGGCGGCGACAGCGCCGGCGGCACGTTGGCTGCGGCCTGCGCCATTGCCGCGCGCGACGCCAGCCTGCCGCTGGCCTTGCAACTGCTGTTTTACCCTGGTACCTGCGGCCACCAAAACACCGATTCACACCGGCGCTTTGCCAAGGGCTTTGTGCTGGAAGAGCCGCATATCGCCTACTTTTTTAAGCACTACCTGCGCGGCGTGGCAGACCGGGACGACTGGCGCTTCGCACCCCTGGACGGGCTGGATGCGCAGGGTGAACTGGTCGATGTGGGTGATGTGGCGCCCGCTTGGGTGGGTTTGGCGGAATGCGATCCGCTGGTCGACGAAGGCGTCTTGTACGCCGACCGCCTGCGCCTGGCCGGGGTGCCGGTTGACTTGGAAATTTACCGGGGCGTGGTGCACGAATTTATCAAAATGGGACGCGCCGTGCCGCAGGCCTTGCAGGCGCACACGGACGCGGCCCGGGCTTTGCGAGAGGCGTTTAAGCATGGCTGAAGCATTGGCGCCCTCGTCGCGGGTGGCAGACTTTCGCATGCACCACCACCTGCGCGTGCGCTGGGCAGAGGTGGATTTGCAAAAAATCGTTTTCAACCCCCACTACCTGATGTACGTGGACACCGCCATTGCCGACTACTGGCGCGCCATTGCGCTGCCCTATGAGCAAACCCTGCACGCGCTGGGGGGTGAACTGTTTGTTAAAAAATCGACCCTCGAGTTCCACACCTCCGCGCTCTACGACGACCGCCTGAGCATAGGCCTGCGCTGCGCGCGCATGGGGAACTCGTCGCTGCAGTTCCTGAGCGGTATTTTTCGGGGTGAGGAGTTACTGGTCAGCGCTGAATTGATCTATGTGTTCGCCGACCCGGTGGCCAAGCGGGCGCTGCCGGTACCCCAGGTTTTGCGCCAGACCATGCTGGGTTTTGAGCAAGGCCAGCCGGTGGTCAGCACCACCTTTGCTCCCTGGAGCGAGGTGAGCGCAGCGGTGCAAAGCCTGCGCCCCAGCGATGAACACGACGCCACCGCCATGCATTGCCTGTTGCGCAACGCCATGGGCGAGCCGGTGGCTACGGCTCGATGCTGCGCAGGGGCGCAACCGGTCGACGGGGTGGCAGTGGCCGCGCTATTGCGCGGAGCCGGCTGGGGTAAGGCGGCAGTGGCGGCCTGGGCTGCACACACCGGTAGCACCCAAGCGGCCTAAATGTCTTCGAGCAAGGCGTAGGGCAGCCCCAGCAGCGCCAGTGCCGCGCCGCTGGGGCTGCCCAGATGCAGCTCACCTGCCTCTGCGGCACTCGTTTGCATAGACACGATGGCCAGCCACGGACCTTGTGCGCTGCGGGCGGCTTGCACCACCAGTCCACAGGGCTGATCTGGGTCTTGGTTTGAAAAAAGCTCTTGGCCTGCAAAAACAGCCGTATCGAGATCCGTGGGCGGCAGTTGAGCAATATAGGCACGGCGCTTGAGCGTGCCGCGAAACTGGCTGCGCGCCACCACTTCCTGGCCGGGGTAGCAGCCTTTCTTGAAACTCACGCCGCCGACCGATTCAAAATTAAGCATTTGGGGCACAAAGGCTTGCGCCACCGCAGCGCTCACGGTCGCTACGCCGCTCAGAACTTCGCTGCATTGCCAATCGGCCAGCGCCAGGGCCGCCCCAGCGGGCGCTGGCGTTTTGGCGGGTGCAAGCCAGAGCTGGCGCGCCCGGTCCTGGGCTGGGTACAACTGCACCACGCTGGCCTCGCCCGTGCTGGCGGCGCTCCAGGGGGCGGTAGCACCTGTACCCAGACCGACGGTACTTTGGCCCAGCAGCCCATAGACCGCGAAATCGGCACTGGCGTCGCGCAGTTTGGCCTTGGCACGCATGACAAACATGGACAAGCGCTTGAGTGTGGGCGCCAGCAGGTCGTGGCCGCAAACCAACAAAATGTCGCCGTTGTCGCGTTTGAGTGCCACAAAACTGGCCTCCATGCGGCCCTTGGCCGTGCAAAAAGCGGCCAGGCGGGCCTGGTTGGACGAGAGTTGGTTGAGGTCGTTGCTGAGCTGACCGTTCAAAAAGCCGATGGCGTCTTCGCCACTGACTTCAATAACGCCCAGGTGTTCCAGGCGTGCCACGCCGCTGGCGGGCAGTTGCAGGGTGCTGGAATCGGACAGGGGGGAAGTGGCGGCAGGAGTGGGGCCGCTGGCGGGCGAGGCGAAAAGAGGGAGGGCGGAATTTGTGGTGGTGGTGGGCGTTTGCATGGCCTGAATTATGCGGCCCGCCCGATACCCGAATGGCTGACGCGGCCAGGATCAGCCGCAGGGTTGGCGCCTTGGCGCGCTGGCTAGTCCTCCACTATCAGCGCGCAGGGCGCCTTGACTTTCAGAAATTTGGCGCGTTCAGTGCACAGGGATACGGCCAGACGCTCGCCCTGGGCTGACAGGCGCACGTAGATGGCACAGCTAAACGCCATTTTCAGGCCATCAGTGCGGCTGTCAAAGGCGGCAGCGCAGTGGCCGTAGCGGCCTAGATCGGGTTTGTTCTTGGCGTATTGCTCCAGCAGTGGCTGGGGCAACTGGTGCGGGGCGATGGTGAGCGGCGCATCCGTTGCATGCGCGCCCATCAGGCTTAGGCAAAGCAGTGTGGCGAAAACTTTTTTTAATGCTTGCATGGGCGGATCTTAGCGAGGAATGGGGCGCGTGGCGACACGCCTAGCTGCCCAGTCCGATGGGTGCCGGCGTGTGCATGGCGATGCGGGTGAAAAGGCGGTCATACAAGGGTTCGCGCGGGTACTTCCCGGTCAAGGGGTTGCCCTGGCTTGCAAACCCAGCGTCCAGCAGCAACCAGTCGGCGGGTTCGAGCACCTTGCGCGCCTCGGGAATCACAACCGTCTCCTCCAGCCGGATATGGCCCAGGTAGAAATCGACATAGGTCTTGAGCGCTTCCTCAAATTCGCCACGGCGCGAGTCGCCCAGCAATTCCCAACCAAGCAGCAGGTGTTGCAGTTCCCGTACTTTGGCCTCGCCTACCTCGTGCTCGTGCGTGAGTTGCGCAATCACTTCGCGCGTGGCGGCAGAACGCGCGGCCACGGGCGGGAACAACAACTCGGTTTCCTTGGTGTGGTGCAGGCGCTCGGGAAACTCGTCCATATAGAACAGCATGGCGCGCATCACGTCAAAAAACTGCTCTGGCCTGTCTTGTGGCCCGCGCTGCACCAGCATGCCCATGGAGCGCAGCATGGCGGTCAGCGCTGTGTGTTCGTCGTGAATGATGCGGATACTTTGGTGGGTCATGGTGGCTCGGATGCAGGGTTGAAATGCGGTGGACGTTCCAAGCGTCTCACGCGCTGGACAACTGGAACTTGACTTGTGTCAAGCCACTCGATATCGCGGCTCCTCAGCCACAGCTACCCAGGTAGCCGCATTGGGTGCAGTAGTCGCAGCCGTCTTTCTTTATCACGGCGTGGGCGCCGCATTCCTGGCATTTCTTACCCGCCATGGTTTGGGGTGCCTGGCCGCCAAGGGGCATAAGGTCCGCAGGTTTTTGTGCTCCGTCCTTGCGCTGCGCCATGATGTTCTGGATGGCGTAGCCAATTGCCCCCACCTCGGAGTCGTGCCACAGGGGCAACTGCGCGCCGTCGCTGCGGGTAAAGCTGCCCAGCCGAACCGGGCCGCGGTCCCAGGCCACTTTGCGCATGTCGGCCAGTGCGCGTTCCAAAAAGCCGCCGCGTGCGGCCAGCGACAAGAGCCGCATGCTCGAGGTCATCCATTGCTGCGATTCGCCACTTTGCCCTACGGGCATAAAAAACTCGATGGCGCGCTCGACGGTCCCCGCGCCACTGGGCTGGGGAACAGGCATGAAGGACACCACCAAGTACAGGGTTTTGTGGCCTTCTTGCGTCCAATATTCCACTTTTTCTGCCACGGCGGACAGGGCGCCTTTAGGCCGGCTCTCAATCACGCTGCGCATGGGGTCGGCAGCCACGGGCGCCGTGCCTGCGGCAGGCGCAGAGGTGCTGGCAGGCGGGCCAGCTTCGAGCACCGAACCCAAAATACTGTTGGGGCGGTAGGTGGCCAAGCCCTTGAGGTGCGCCTGCCAGGCCTGCAAATACAGGTGTTTGAAAGCGTCAAACGGGTAGTCGCCCGGCACATTCACGGTCTTGGAAATAGCGGTGTCAATGAGCGGCTGCACCGCCTTCATCATGGCGATGTGCGCTTCGGCCGGCATGTCGAGCGCGCAGACGAAGCTCTCGGGCAGGGCGTCGATGTTGCCGCCCAGGTGTTTGAAGACGCGCCAGGCGTGGTCTTCCACCGCGTATTCCAGCGTGCTGCCGTCGGCCTGGCGCTTTTTGCGCCGGTACACCCATGAAAACGAGGGCTCGATGCCGTTGGACGCGTTGTCGGCAAAGGCCAGGCTTACCGTGCCCGTGGGCGCGATCGACAGCAAATGGCTGTTGCGGATGCCGTGGCTGCGGATCGATTGTTTGAGTGCTTCGGGCAAGCGGCCTACAAAGTTGTCTGCTTGCAAATAGGTGTTGGCGTCAAAGGCGGGAAAGACGCCTTTTTCTTGCGCCAGCGCAACCGAGGCGCCATAGGCGGCGTCGCGCATGTGGCGGGCAATCAGGGTGGCCATGTCGCGTCCGGGGGCGCTGTCGTAGCGCAAACCGAGCATGGTCAGCGCATTGCCCAGGCCGGTAAAGCCCACGCCAATGCGGCGTTTGGCGACCGCTTCGGCCTTTTGCTGGGGCAGCGGCCAGTAGGTAAGGTCCAGCACATTGTCCAGGGCGCGCACCTGCATGGCCACGGCGTGTTCAAAGCGTTCAAAGTCGAAACTGGCCGGTCCTTCCACGCCAAAGGGGTGGCGCACAAAGCGCGGCAAGATGACCGGGCCTAGGTCGCAGCAGCCGTAGGGCGGCAAGGGTTGTTCGCCGCAGTTGTGGGCGTGCAGGCCATTGGCGTCAAAGGTGTGCACATCGGGCACGGTGACGTCAAACACCTCTTCGGTGCCGTCGGGCGTGATGGATTCCACCGTGGCGGTAAAGCGCTCGCGGTTCAGGCTGCGACAAAAGCCGCCCAGCAAGGCCTCAAGGCGCGTGGCCTTATCGGTGTCGCAAAAGCCCACGGCCTGCGCAAACACTTGCAGGTTGTCGCCACTGACCACCAGCTCGTGCTGCGCCCGCGTGTCGTACCACTGCACGCCGCCCTTGCCATCGGGCAGGGCGGACGCCGCAGCCGTGCGGCGATTGCGGTACAGCGTGCTGACCACGCCCAGGCGCAGCAGCATTCGCTGGGCGCTTTGCAACAATGCTTCGTCGCTTTGCGACAGACGGATGCTCACGCCTTTGTCGTGCGTTCCTTGCACCGAGCCATCGGCGTCAAACAGGCCGCGCAGCGTGGCTGCAACAAATTCGCTAGAGCCGCGCTCCATGGACGGCGTGAGGGTCTTGTGACCCAGGTCCATGCCCATCGAAAAAGCCAGATCGCGCAAGGCCACCGAGGCCATGCGGCGTTCGCCGCGCCCGGCAATGGGGCGCTGAAAACCCGCAAAGTCGGCGCGATGGTCCAGCGTGGCTGCAGCAGCTTGTGCCGCCTCAATCACACCAGCCACCCCCGAGCCTGTCTGAGCGGCTTTGCCATTGGCCAATTGTTTGAATTCCGGTGCCCAGACCGACAGCACGGCCTTGTCCACCTTGAGCGTTCCGTCCCCCACCAGCAAGCCCAGCAGATAACCCTGCGCCGCCGTGCCTACGCCCTCCCATCCGCCCAGAGTGCGCTGGTTTTGCAGCAGCACTTCGTCGCCCGCCTGCAGCGCAGCAGCGGCTACCCACTCGGTTTGCAGCGCATAACGTGTTTTGTGCAAGACGCGGCGCACGCGGTGGTCTGCGGTCAGGCGCAGGCGATAGCCTTCACGGGTTTGCAGGCACAGCACGGGCTTTATGCCAGTGGAAAAGAAGCCCTGGCTTTCAACCGGATAGGCCCGGCCATCGACTACAGCGCTAAAGCTGCGCCCCACCAGGTCAGCCACCTGCGCGGCGCCGTCGGTGGTCATGACCCAGGTGTCGGCGGTGACGCAGGGGTTGGTCGCGGCAATGGATTCGATGGCGCGAAGGTTGTTGTCTTGGTGGATGCGGTCCAAGAACAAAACACCGGGTTCGGCAAAGTCGTAGGCCGAACGCATGATGGCGTCCCACACCTCTTGGGCGGGGATTTCCTGGTAGACCCACAGACCGTCTTCGCGCTGGCGGGCGCCGGCTTCAATGCGCTCGAGCCCGGGGCGGGCGCTGTGCACCAGTTGCCAGCTTTGCTGGTGCGTGAGCGCCTGCATAAATGCGTCGGGCACGGCCACCGACACGTTGAAGTTATTCCAGCGTCCGGTTGTGCGCTTGGCGCCTATGAACTCGAAAATATCGGGGTGGTCGATGCGCAGCACGCCCATCTGGGCGCCCCGGCGTGCGCCAGCGCTCTCGACCGTGGCACAGGAATGGTCAAACACGTTGATGTAGCTGCATGGCCCTGAGGCCATGGACGCCGTGCCCTTGACTTCGGCCCCGCACGGGCGGATGCGCGAGAAGTCATAGCCCACGCCGCCGCCACGGCGCATGGTCTCGGCCGCTTCGCGCAGCGCCTCGTAAATGCCGGGGTAGCCCTCGCTGTCCACGCCCTGGATGCAGTCGCCCACGGGCTGGACAAAGCAGTTGATCAGCGTGGCCTGGATGGAGGTGCCGGCCGCACTCATGATGCGCCCGGCGCCAATGGCACCATCGCGCAGGTTGTGCAAAAACAGGGCCTCAAACTTGGCTTGCTGGGCCGGTTTTTCCACCGAAGCCAAGGCCTTTGCTACACGGCGCAGCACGTCGTCGGCGCTGGTTTCCCCGGGTTTGAGGTACTTTTCTCGCAGCACATCGTCGCAAATGGTTTGCGGTGGCAGCGCTGCGGCCAAGAAGATGGGCAATTTGGCGTTCATGCGGCCACTCCGTGCTGGGTGAAACGCGGTATTGCGAGCGCCGGGACAGGCACGATGGCCCCGAGCATCCATTGCATCAGTTCGGCGACGCTGCGGATCTGGTCACCAAAGGGCAGCGCGCCGGCCCCCCGGAAGAACAGGCCTTTGTGCACATTGCCGTCCATGGCGTGGCCGAGTTGCTGATCAATGCAAAACTGGCCGATGCTGGCGTCGCCGTCGCGCAGGCCGCAATGGGCCAGGCAGTCAAAAGACATATTGCATTTCTTCTTGAGATGGGCTGCTGCCTTGAGCTGGGGCTCAATGCGCAGGTATTTGTTAAGCCAGGGCGTGCGCACCGCGCGCGCAGGCAGGCCCGAGACGCTGACGAATTCCACGATGTCTTGCGGCTTGGCCTGGGCCAGCACCTGCTTGAATGCAGGTGCCGCGTCGCATTCCTGGGTTACGGCGAATGCGGTGCCCAGTTGTACGGCGGATGCGCCCAGCGCCTGCAAGCGCGCAATATCCGCTTGGCACGAAATGCCGCCCGCAGCAATCAGCGCAATGCGACCTTCAATGCCGGCGGCCTTGAAAAACGCCAGTACGGCCGGAATGACCACTTGAAAATCAAAGCGAGGATCGGCCAGGTCGCCTACGCTGGAGGCGCCCAGATGGCCCCCGGCCAGGCGCGGGTGCTCAATCACCACCGCGTCGGGCAGGCGACCACGTTTTTCCCATTTGCGTACGAGTAGCTGCACGCCACGGGCGTCCGAGAGAATGGGAATGAGAGCGGTGTTAGGAAAGTCGCGCGCCAGCTCGGGCAAGTCCAGCGGCAAACCGGCGCCCACCACCAGCGCGTCGGCACCGCTTTCCAGCGCCTGGCGCACATAGCCGGTGTATTGGCTCAGCGCTTTCATGACGTTGACCGCAATCACGCCGTGGCCCTGCGCCAACTTGCGGGCGCGCTGGATTTCGCGGTCCAGACCGACAAGGTTGGCGGCTTCGATGGTCGCGCGCGCGTCCGGTTCTTTGTCCAGATGCCCGGTCTTGGCCATCAAGTCCGGGTGCAGGCGGCGCAAATCGACCGATGAAATAGTGCCAAAGCCGCCTTGGCGTGCGACGGCGCCGGCCAGGCCACCGGCTGACACCCCCACGCCCATGCCGCCTTGCACGACTGGCACCAGAGTCTTGTCCCGCAGTTTCCAGGTGTTCAGTCCGGCCGCCTCGCAAAGCTTGAGCAAACCTGCCACGGCCTTGTCCTCATCCACAACACAGTGTTCCATCTTGTTCCATAGAAATGGCCCGAATGGGCTCTACGGAGACGAAGGGTATGGCAGAACGTGTCTGCCCAATGCGATTGGTTCGCATTGCGAGCGGGCAAATGGGAGCAGATTGATCCCGGTCAAACGGGACGAAAAAATCGTGCCTAAATGGGCACGCCCACCAGGTCATGCCCCTCGGTTCCCACGATCCGAGCGCGGGTGAATTCACCCACCTTGAGGGTTTTGCTGATTTTCTCGGGTGGCAACAAGCGCACCACGCCGTCAATCTCGGGCGCGTCAGCATAAGAGCGGCCTACGGCGCCTTTTTTGCCCAGCGAGGGGGCTGAGTCAACCAGAACCTGCATGGTGGCGCCTACACGCCGGCGCAGGCGTTGGGCGGACACTTCTTCAGCTACAGCCATAAAGCGCGAGCGGCGCTCCTCTCGCAGTTCTATCGGCAGCATGCCGGGTAGCAGGTTGGCGCTGGCGCCGTCCACCGCGCTGTAGGCGAAGCAGCCGGCGCGGTCAATCTGTGCTTCGCGCACAAAGTCCAGCAGGTGGGCAAACTCTGCTTCGGTCTCACCCGGGAAGCCGGCGATAAAGGTGCTGCGCACGACGAGTTCGGGGCAGGCGGCACGCCAGGAGGCTATGCGTTCGAGGTTTTTTTCGCCGCTTGCCGGGCGCTTCATACGCTTGAGCACGTCGGGGTGGCTGTGTTGCAGCGGAATGTCCAAGTACGGCAACACCTTGCCTGCAGCCATGAGCGGCACGATCTCGTCCACGCTGGGGTAGGGATACACATAGTGCAGGCGTACCCAGGCGCCGTAAGGCGCGGCAATCTCGCCCAGGGCGGCCACCAGCTCCACCATGCGGGTCTTGATGGGCTTACCGTCCCAAAACCCGGTGCGGTATTTCACATCCACGCCGTAGGCCGAAGTGTCCTGGCTGATCACCAGCAGTTCTTTGACGCCGCCTTCAAACAAGGCGCGCGCTTCGTTGAGCACATCGCCAATCGGGCGCGACACCAGGTCACCGCGCATGGACGGGATGATGCAAAACGTGCAGCGGTGGTTGCAGCCTTCGCTGATCTTCAAATAAGCGTAATGGCGCGGCGTGAGCTTGAGCCCAGCAATGCCAAACGACTGTGGCACCAGGTCCAAAAACGGGTCGTGCGGCTTGGGCAGGTTCAGGTGGACGGCGTCCATCACCTCCTGGGTGGCGTGCGGACCGGTCACGGCCAGTACTTTGGGGTGCATTTGGCGCACCATATTGTTGCCCTGCGCGTCTGTCTTGGCGCCCAGGCAGCCGGTGACGATGACGCGGCCGTTCTCGGCCAAGGCCTCGCCAATCGTGTCCAGGCTCTCGCGCACCGCGTCGTCAATAAAGCCGCAGGTGTTGACGATGACAAGGTCCGCGCCCTGGAAGGTTTTGGACGTCTGGTAGCCCTCGGCGCTGAGCTGGGTGAGGATCAGCTCCGAATCGGTCAGGGCCTTGGGGCAGCCCAAACTGACAAAACCCACTCTGGGCGCGGGCTTGGCAGGTGCCAGGGGGGAGATTATTGCGTTCATCGAAGCCTGTGTGCAAAAAAGAAAAGGGCCGACCGGCCCGGGGCGTTTAGCGCTTGATGCCGAAGTTGCCCAGGGTGTCCAAAAACTGCTCAGTCTGCTTTTGCATTTGTTCCTGCATCTGGGTAAACACGGTGGTTCCCAACACATTGGGCACCAGCGGTACTTGCAGGTCCATCAGGGTCTGGATGTTTTTCTCAATATATCCACCCATCAGCCCCTGCATGGCGTGGCCATAAAAACGGATGATGTTGGACAGCACCGGCACGGTAAACATGGGCGATCCATTGGCCTCTTCTTCCAGAATGATCTGCAGCAGGATGCTTCGCGTCAGGTTCTCCGAGGTTTTGGCATCGACTACTGCAAACACCTCGTGTTGCATGACCAACTGCTTGATCTCAGCGACCGTGATGTAGGTCGAAGTGTGCGTGTCGTACAGCCGTCGATTGGGGTACTTCTTGATCACCCGGTCGGGCAAATTGGAAGCGACTTCGGGCTTGGCGGCAGATTTTGGGGGCATGGGCGCAGAGGTTCTCAAGGGGTGGCGGGCAAGTGGCGGGCAAGCGGCGGCCAGTCGGAGTGGCAGCCCATTGTAGAGACGTGCTTCAGTCCTGGGGTTTAGAGCGCAACTGCTTGGTGCTGGAGCGCTGGCTTTTGGATTCCAGGCGCCGCTGCTTGGACGCATACGTCGGCTTGGTGGCGCGGCGCGGCTTTTGGGGCGTGGCCACGCTGTTGACCCAGTCAGACAGGCGGGCAAACGCGTCGAGCCGATTTTGCTCTTGCGTGCGGTGGCTCTGGGCCTTAAGGACGAATACGCCTTCGGTGGTGACGCGGCTGTCGGGCAGAGCCAGCAGGCGCTCCTTCACATCGTCGGGCAGGCCGGATGCAATGACATCAAAGCGCAGGTGGATGGCGCTGGAGACCTTGTTGACGTTTTGCCCGCCCGCGCCTTGCGCACGGATGGCGCTGATCTCGACTTGCGCCTCGTCAATCACGATCAAAGCGGTCACAAAAAGCCCTTGGGTGCAGTTAAACTGCCTAGGCGTCGTATCAACACTGCAAAGGAGATCATCATGGCAAAAGGTCAGCAAAAAACCAACAAAGAATCAAAGAAGCCCAAGAAGGATACGTCACCGCCAAAACCACTGACCAGTGGCGAACCGCCAGTGCGGGCCACCATCACCACCACGGTGATTCCGCGCGGCAAGATCAAGACCAAATAAGGGCTTCAGTTTGACCATAAAAAGCGCACTCTAGGGTGCGCTTTTTTTATGCCAGCGCAGAGTGGCTTGGGCGCGATCACCGGGCAGCCCTGCGATACTTGGACGATGCAACTTCAAGAGATTCTTTACAGCCAGGGCTTTGGCACCCGGCGCGTGTGCGCCGGACTGATTCAGCAGGGTTTTGTGCAGGTTTATGGGGCGGGTGCGCGCGAAGGCGAGGGCACCGCGCCTGCGGTCTGCAAGGAGTCCAGCGCTGAGTTTGACGCCCCCGGGCTGCGTTTTCGGGTGCAGGGCGTGGACTGGCCTTACTTTGAAAAAGCCTATGTGCTGCTGAACAAGCCCGCAGGTACGGAGTGTTCGCAAAAGCCATCGACCTACCCCAGCATTTACACCTTGCTGCCTTCGCCGCTGCGGCTGCGGCCCCAAAAGGCAGCGGTGCAAGGCGTGCAAGCGGTGGGGCGGCTGGACCAGGACACCACCGGCATGCTGCTGCTCACCGATGACGGCAAGTTCATCCACCGCATGAGCTCGCCGCGCCACCATGTGCCCAAGGTCTACGAGGTGACGGTCAAGCACCCGCTCGACGCGCGCCAAGTGGAGCTGCTGCTCAGCGGCGTGGTGCTAGACGATGACCCCAAGCCCGTGCGTGCTGCTGCTTGCGAGGCGGTGTCCGAGTTCCATTTGCGCCTGACGCTGACCGAAGGCAAGTACCACCAGGTCAAGCGCATGGTCGCGGCCGTAAGCAACCGGGTGGAGGCCTTACGCCGATCCCAAATCGGCGGTCTGGCCTTGCCCGTGGACCTGGCGCCGGGCCAGTGGCGCTGGCTCGACGCCGCTGATTTGGCGCTGGTATCGGGCTGAACCCGGCCCGAATTTGGCCACCAGGCCCTATTGGCGCAAGGGATAACCCGCAGCCCACGGCTACACTTGAAGGGTGCTCTTTCGGCACAAACTTTGTGAATTAGGGCATTTGTGAACCGTTTGAACAGTTTTTTGGCCATCGCATCCCTGGTTTTGTGCGCAAGGGCAGGTGCTGCCGAGGCGCAGCGACCGATTTTTGTGCTCAATTCGCAAGACGCCAGTGTGAGCGTGATCGACCCGGTCACCTGGAAAGAGACCCAGCGCTTTCACACCGGCAAAGAACCGCATCACCTGTACCTCACGCCTGACGAGAAGTCACTCATCATCGCCAATGCGCTGGGAGACTCGCTCACCTTCGTTGACCCCAAGACCGCCGTGGTGCAACGCACGGTTCGTGGCATCTTGGATCCCTATCAGCTGCGCTTCTCGCCCGATATGAAGTGGCTGGTGACGGTGGGTAACCGACTCAACCATGTGGACTTGTACCGCTGGAACGGAACAGAACCGGTTCTTTCAAAGCGTATTTCCACCGGCAAGACACCCAGCCATGTATGGATTGACAGTAAGAGCACCACGGCGTATGCCAGCATGCAGGAAAGCGACGAACTCATTGCCATTGACTTGGCGTCGGAGGCCATCAAGTGGCGCATCAAAACGGGCTCGCTGCCTGCCGACGTGTTCGGCACCCCTGACGACAAGCTGCTGTTAGTGGGCATGACCGGCGGCAAGGGTGTTGAGGTGTACGACGTCAGCGCCGCAGCGCCCAAGCTGGTAAAGACCATTCCCACCGGTGCTGCGGCACACGCCTTTCGCAGCATGGGCGACAAGCGCCATGTACTGGTGAGCAACCGGGTGGCCAACACCATCAGCAAGATCGACTTCGAGACCCTGGCCGTGGTGGACCAGTTTCCTGCCCCCGGCGGACCGGACTGCATGGACTTGTCGGCTGACGGTCGTTATATCTACGTGGCCTCGCGCTGGATCAAGAACCTCACCGTAATTGACACCAGCACGCGCAAAGTGGTGCGCCAGATATCCGTGGGCAAGTCGCCCCACGGCGTATGGACCTTGGACCACGCGCCGCGCTAAGCCCTGTTCATTAGAAACTTCCATGCGTTTGAGCCCCCGCCACCGACTTCGCTGGACGCTGTTGTGCGCGGCACTAGCCTGGGGCGCCCCGGGCCAAAGCGCCGACCTGCCGGTAGCGCAGTGCAGCAAACCGCTGTACCTGACTTTTGACACCGGCCACATGGAAGTCGCCCCTCTGATTGCCGATGTCTTGGCCCGCCACAAGGTCAAAGTAACATTTTTTGCAGCCAACGAGGCCACCAAGTCCGGGGACGGCAGCCTGGGTGAACACTGGGCGCCGTGGTGGCGCGATCGTGCCAGCGAGGGCCACGCTTTTGCTTCGCACACCTTTGACCATGTGTACTGGCGTGCCGACGCCGCCATGGGCACTGCGCCCCAGTTCCGCATGCAAGCCACGGCGGGCGCCTCAGTGGGCAAGCTGATGACCCTGAGCTCCGCGCAGTATTGCGCGCAGATCAAACTATCGGCCGACCGCCTGCAGGCTCTCACCCAGCAGCCCGCGTTGCCGCTGTTTCGAGCCCCCGGAGGTAAAACATCCACGGCGCTCCTGGCGGCGGCCCGTTCGTGCGGTTATGCCCATGTGGCCTGGGCCGATGCCGGTTTTCTGGGCGACGAGCTGCCCAGCGATAAATTCCCCAATGAGTCCTTACTCCAAAAGGCCTTGCGCGATGTGCGCAGTGGCGATATTTTGATGGCGCACTTGGGCATCTGGTCGCGCAAGGACGCTTGGGCGCCTGAGGTACTTGAGCCGCTGGTCGTTGGCCTGCAGGCCAAGGGCTTTTGCTTTGAAACCCTGCGCGATCACCCCGCCTATCGGCTCTGGATCGCCCAGCACAAGGGGTAGCCAATCTCATGGAAGCACTGATCGATCTTTTTTCCCAAGCACAAAGCTGGCTGTTTGAGGCACTGGTGCAGCCGGCCATGTTCGGCTTGGGCTTGGCCGGATTTTTGGACCAGGGCTATGCCCAAACCGGCTGGTTTTTGGTGGGCCTTTTGCAAGTGCTAGTGATCTTCCTGGTGATCGGACCACTGGAGCGCTGGCGCCCGGTAGAAGCGGTGACGGACCACGCCACCGTGCGCACGGACGTGCTGTACACGCTTATCCACCGGCTGGGCCTGTTTCGGCTGGTGCTGTTTTTTACCCTGGACCCGGTAGTGGACAGCGCCATGGGCGCGCTACGGGTCCAAGGCCTGCCCACGCTGCAGCTCGACGACCTTTGGCCCGGTGTGAGCGATAGCCCGTGGGTGAGCATGCTTGTCTACCTGGTGGCGTTTGATTTTTTGAACTACTGGTTTCACCGTGCGCAGCACCAGTTTGGCTGGTGGTGGCAATTGCATGCAATGCACCACGCACAACGCCAGATGACCATGTGGAGCGACAACCGCAACCACTTGCTTGACGACTTGTTGCGAGACCTGTTTCTGGCCGTAGCCGCGCTGGCCATTGGCGTAGCGCCGGGACAATTTGTGGCCATTGTCGCAATAGCGCAGCTCAGCGAAAGCCTTCAGCACGCCAACCTGCGCCTGTGGTTTGGGCCGTGGGGCGAGCGCCTGTTCATCAGCCCGCGCTTTCACCGACTGCACCACGGTGTTGGCATTGGGCACGAAAGCCGACCGGCTGGAGAGCTAGATGCGCCCGCCGTGTTGGGCGGACACAACTTTGGCGTGCTCTTTCCGTGGTGGGACATGCTGTTTGGCACCGCTGATTTCACTTTACAGTTCGCGCCCACTGGCGTGCGCAACCAGCTCGAGCAGGGCGTGGACTACGGGCGCGGCTTTTGGTCGCAACAGTGGCGCGGCTTACAGCGCCTGTGGACGCGGCCATGAATCTATTGGTCTCTTCCTTCTGGCGGGCAGTGGCCTATTGCCTGCACCCCCGCGTGATCTGGCTGTCTATGGTGCCGGTGCTACTGTTGATGGGAACCAGCGCGGCCTTAGCGCATTTTTATTGGCAAGACGCCATTGGCGTAATGGCGTCTTTTTTAGATTCTTCGGTGGTAATTAACACGGCCTGGGCTTGGCTGGACGCCGTGGGCCTGGGCGGCGCTAAGAGCATGCTCGCGCCCCTTTTGTTGATTGTGGTGCTGACGCCGTTGTTGGTGGTGGCCACGCTGCTTTTGGTGTCGCTGCTCATGACACCAGCGCTGGTCAATCTGGTGGCGCAACGGCGCTTCTTTGGGCTTGCGCGCCTCCAGGGAGCTTCTTTTTGGGCCAGTGCGGGCTGGGCGCTGGGCTCGTCTTTGTTGGCCTTGGGGGCCATAGTGGTATCCATGCCGATGTGGATCGTGCCGCCACTGGTGCTGGTGCTGCCGCCCTTGATTTGGGGCTGGCTCACGGGCAGGGTCATGGCCTTTGACGCGCTGGCAGCCCATGCCAGTGCCGTCGAGCGGCGCAACGTGCTGCAAACCCACCGCAAAAGCCTGCTGGCCATGGGCCTGGTGGTGGGCTTGATGGGTGCGGCGCCCAGTTTGCTCTGGTCGGTGGGACTGATGACCATTGCAATGGCGCCGCTGCTGGTGCCTCTGTCGATTTGGGTCTACACCCTGATTTTTGTTTTTTCATCGCTCTGGTTCGTGCATTTTTGCCTAGAGGCGCTGCAAGTGCTGCGCGATGCCAGCGCTTTGGATGCTCGCTCTGGCTCGGTCATTCACGCCCAAGCACCAAACTCTTCAGAAGCGCAAGTCACGCCCGGCTTACCCATGGGAAACCTATGAACTTTGGCCTGATCATCATCGGCGACGAAATCCTCTCGGGCAAGCGCGCTGACAAACACCTGGCCCAGGCGATCAGCCTCATCGGCGCACGTGGCTTGCAGGTAGCGTATGCGCATTACGTTGGTGACGATCCGCAGCGGATTACAGCCACGCTGGCGGACGCCTTTGCCAGCGGCGACGTGGTGTTTTCTTTTGGCGGCATCGGCGCCACGCCCGACGATCACACCCGCCAATGTGCGGCCCGCGCGATCGGGTGCGATTTGATGCTCCACCCGCAAGCGCGCGACCTGATTTGGGAGCGCATGAAAGACATTGCCCTGGAAAACGGCCAGCCCTTTGAGCCCGACCGGTCAGACAACCAGCAGCGCCTTAACATGGGCATGTTTCCCGAGGGCGCGGGCATCATTCCGAACCCCTATAACAAGATTGCCGGCTTTAGCTGCCAGGGCGCGAACGGCGGGGCGGTGCACTTTTTGCCGGGCTTTCCAGTGATGGCCTGGCCTATGCTGGAGTGGGTGCTAGATACCCATTACCCACACCTATTGAACCTGACCAACTGGGCAGAGAAGTCGGTGATCGTGATGGGCGCCATGGAGGCCACGCTTACGCCGCTAATGGAAGACATTGAGCGCCACCATGCGGTCAAGGTGTTCAGCCTGCCCAGCGTAGACCACCCGACCTATGGCCGCCATATCGAACTTGGCGTCAAGGGCGAACCCTTGGCGGTGGATGGCGCCTTTACGGCCTTGAAGCTCGGGTTGGACGGATTTGGATGCACACTTGGCCCTGAAATAGTGCATGGAAAAACATAGAAACTGCTTTACCAGAATATTGCACCAATAGCGTGCATTAACATTTCGAATTCGACGCAAGCCACCCTGTTTGAAGGGCAACGTCAAAAAACCCGCCGTCTCAGGGCAAAATGGGGGTGGATTGAGCAAATCCTTGCGTATGCAGTTTTTTGGCATAGAAGCTGCATGAAACTGAGCGCAACACTTTTTACAACCGTGCAACAGGAGTATTTGATGGCCAAGACCGTCGCAGATGTGATGAAGATGGTGAAAGACAACGAAGTCAAGTTTGTTGACTTCCGCTTCACCGACACCCGTGGTAAAGAGCAGCATGTGAGCGTGCCAATTTCTCATTTTGACGAAGACAAGTTCACATCCGGCCACGCTTTTGACGGCTCGTCGATCGCTGGCTGGAAAGGGATTGAAGCTTCGGACATGCAACTCATGCCCGACCCAAATACCGCCAACATCGACCCCTTCTTTGAAGAAACCACCCTGTTTTTGAGCTGCGACGTGGTCGAGCCCAGCGACGGTAAGGCCTATGATCGTGACCCGCGTTCGATCGCCAAACGCGCTGAAGCCTATCTGAAGGCCTCCGGCATTGGCGACACAGCCTACTTCGGTCCGGAGCCAGAATTCTTCATCTTTGATGACGTACGCTGGAACACCGACATGTCGGGCACTTTCTTCAAGATTGACGAAGGCGAAGCTCCCTGGAATTCGGGCACCAAAATGGAAGGCGGCAACAAAGGCCACCGCCCCACCGTCAAGGGCGGCTATTTCCCCGTTCCACCCGTGGACAGCACACAGGACATGCGCGCTGAAATGTCCCTGATTCTCGAATCGCTGGGCGTGCCCGTCGAGGTGTTCCACCACGAGGTGGCAGGCGCTGGTCAAAACGAAATCGGCACTCGCTTTAGTACCCTTGTAGAGCGTGCTGACTGGACTCAGATCCTGAAGTACGTGGTACAAAACGTCGCGCATTCCTACGGCAAAACCGCTACCTTCATGCCCAAACCCGTCGTTGGCGACAACGGCTCAGGCATGCACGTGCACCAGTCCATCTGGAAAGACGGCAAAAACCTGTTTGCAGGTGACGGCTATGCAGGTTTGTCAGAGTTCGCCTTGTTCTACATCGGTGGCATCATCAAGCACGCACGCGCCCTCAACGCCATTACAAACCCTGGCACCAACAGCTACAAGCGCCTGGTTCCTGGTTATGAGGCACCGGTCAAGCTGGCTTATTCAGCACGCAACCGTTCGGCGTCGATCCGTATTCCGTTTGTGGCCAACCCCAAAGGACGCCGTATCGAAGCACGTTTCCCCGATCCATTGATGAACCCGTACCTGGGTTTTGCCGCGCTGATGATGGCCGGTCTGGATGGCGTGGAAAACAAAATCCACCCCGGCGAAGCTGCTACCAAAGACCTGTATCACCTGCCGCCCGAAGAGGACGCTTTGGTGCCAACTGTCTGCCACAGTCTGGACCAGGCGCTGGACTGCCTCAACGCAGACCGTGCATTCCTGACCAAAGGCGGCGTATTCACCGACAGCATGCTCGACGCCTATATCGAACTCAAAATGGGTGAAGTCACGCGCTTGCGCATGGCGACCCACCCCATCGAGTTTGATATGTATTACTCGCTGTAATTAGTCGTCTTTTTGTGGACTACTGCCCCTTGCGCGCCGCGCGCCTGGGGTAGCATGGCCACTCAAGGATCGCTGAAAATAGACGGCCTTGGCCGTCTTTTTTCATTTTCGGGGACACGCACAATGTTGAAATTTTGTTTGGTACTGCTGGTGGGGTTTGGACCAGTGGGCGCATTCGCCCAGGACAAGATCTACCGCTGTGGCAACGAATACACCAATGTGCCTGCGATCGCTTCAAAGTGCAGCCTGATCACCCAAGGCAATGTGACGGTGGTGCCCGCGGTCAAGGCGCCGCCAGTGCCGACCCAGTCTTCAGCAAGCCGGTCAGACGTACAGCGCAGCAAGGACGCAGACGCACGCTTCATTCTGGAATCCGAGTTAAAGAAAGCGCTGTCCCGCCAGGAGGAACTGAACCGGGATTACAACAACGGTGAGCCCGAAAAGCTGGGCGCCGATACGCGCAACCACCAAAAATACCTCGACCGGATCGCGGAAATGAAAGCCAATATCCAGCGCAACGAGGCAGACATTAGCAGCCTCAAACGCGAAATCGCGCGGCTGACTGTTGTGCGCTAAAGCCTTGGACGCCACATTGAAATTCCAGCCCTTTGACCTACTCGCCAGCCTTATCGCGGTGGTGCGCGAAGACAGCGTGGTGGTGTTTTCGAATGCTGCCTTGGAGGCCAGCCTGGGGATTTCGCGCCGCACCATTGTGGGCTCGCGCCTATCGGAAGTATTTAGCGAACCGAGCGCATTGCGCGAGGCCATCACCGGCGCCACCAACAACGCTTTCGCGGCTATGCGCTACGACGCGTTTTTACGCCGCATCGGCATGGATTCCCTGCCAGTTCACGTGATCGTGACGGACGCCGAAGATGGACAGCATTACGTGGTGGAACTGGTGCCCCTAGAGCAGCAAACCCGCCAGGACCGCGAAGAGCGCCTGGCCGAGCGGGCGCAGGCTAACAAGGAGTTGATACGCAATTTGGCGCATGAGATCAAGAACCCGCTGGGCGGCATTCGGGGCGCTGCGCAGCTGCTTGAGATGGAGATTGATTCAAGCGAGCTGACAGAGTACACCCAGGTCATCATCCGCGAGGCCGACCGCCTACAAATGCTGGTGGACCGACTTCTCGCGCCCCACCGCCTCCCGCACATGGTGGGCGATGTCAACATCCACGAGGTGTGCGAACGCGTGCGCTCCTTGATCCTGGCTGAGTTTCCCAAGGGCCTGCGCGTGGTACGGGACTATGACATTTCCATCCCCGAATTTCGCGGCGACCGCGAGCAGCTTATTCAAACGGTGCTCAATATTGCTCACAACGCCTGCCAAGCCCTGGCTGAGCGTATCCACCAAGGAGACGCCAAGCTCACGTTTTGCACGCGGGTAGCGCGACAAATCACTTTTGGTAAAACTCGCTATCGGCTGGCACTGGAATTGCATGTGATTGACAACGGACCTGGCGTGCCAGATTCGATCAAGGAGCGCATCTTTTATCCCCTGGTGTCGGGTCGGGAAGGTGGCTCTGGTCTGGGGCTGACGCTGGCGCAAACTTTTGTGCAGCAACACCACGGCCAGATCGAAGTCGATAGCCTGCCGGGCCGCACGGATTTCAAGATACTGATACCGCTCCCTTAGTCGCCCAACCTGAAGAAAGCGCCAGCCATGAAGCCGATTTGGATCGTAGACGATGACCAGTCCATCCGGTTTGTACTGGAGAAGGCCTTGTTGCGCGAGCACCTGCCCACGCGCAGCTTTTCTAATCCGCGCGATGTGCTTGCCGCGCTGGAAGACGCCACCGACGAAAACGCACCGCAAATCCTGGTGAGCGACATCCGCATGCCCGGTGGCTCGGGTCTGGACTTGCTGGAAAAGGTCAAGGCGCGCCACCCCGGCTTGCCGGTAATCATCATGACCGCGTTCTCGGATTTGGACAGCGCGGTGAGCGCCTTTCAGGGCGGGGCCTTTGAATACTTGCCCAAGCCCTTTGATCTGCCCAAGGCAGTAGAACTCATTCGCCGCGCGGTGCAGGAAAGCCAGCGTGAAGAAGTGGCTGAAGAACGCATCAGCGAGACGCCCGAAATGCTGGGCCAGGCGCCCGCCATGCAAGACGTGTTTCGCGCCATTGGCCGCCTGAGCCAAAGCAATGTCACGGTGATGATTACCGGCGAGTCCGGTTCCGGCAAAGAGCTGGTGGCGCGCGCGCTGCACAAGCATTCGCCGCGCGCCAACGGCCCGTTTGTGGCCATCAACACCGCCGCCATTCCCAAAGACTTGCTCGAGAGCGAGCTCTTTGGCCACGAACGCGGCGCTTTTACCGGCGCCCAGGCGCAGCGTCGGGGCCGCTTTGAGCAGGCCGACGCGGGCACGCTTTTTTTGGACGAGATTGGCGACATGCCGTTTGAACTCCAAACCCGGCTGCTGCGGGTCTTGAGCGACGGGCATTTTTACCGCGTGGGCGGCCACAGTGCCGTCAAAACCAATGTGCGCGTGATTGCCGCCACCCACCAAGATTTAGAACAACGCGTGAAGGAAGGCGTTTTTCGTGAGGATCTGTACCACAGGCTCAACGTGATTCGCCTGCGCCTGCCTGCGCTGCGCGAGCGTCGCGAAGACATTCCCATGCTCACGCGGCACTTTTTGCAGCACAGCGCCAAACAGCTGGGCGTGGAGCCCAAGCGCATTGCCGACAGCGCGGTCTTGGCGCTGGAGAATTTTGCTTTTCCGGGCAACGTGCGCCAACTTGAGAACATCTGCCACTGGTTAACCGTGATGGCCCCTGCCCAAGTGATTGAGCCCAAAGACCTACCGCCCGAATTTGGCATTGCGCGTGGCGCCCTTGCGCCCGAGGCAAGCCATGCATCGGCTGCGCCTGGGGTCAATTCTCTGGCTGCGGCCCTGATGCAAGGCCCCAGCGAAAGCGCGCTGCCAGACGCTTTGGTGTCCGAAGGCACCGACGCGGATCTGGCCTGGCCCCTTGACGCGGCAGGCGCGCAAGGCGCAGCGGCTGCGGGACCTTTGACGGGTTGGGAACTGGAGCTCGAACACGAGGCGCTCACCTTGCTGCGCAGCGGCCACGCCGAGGTGTGGGACATGCTGACCCGCCGCTTTGAGGCGCGCCTGATTCAGGCCGCGCTAACCAACACGCGGGGCCGGCGTATCGAAGCCGCACACAAACTGGGTATTGGCCGCAATACCATTACCCGCAAGATCCAGGAGTTGGGGTTGGAGAAGAAAATTCCGGCAGCGGCTGAGGAGTAGTCCCGGCGACCCCGTGCTGCGGAGCGGGGCGACTTATTTAACGTCAAATTTGATGGAGCCGTCCCAGCCGTCAGCGGGCGGTGCCTGCTGGAATTGCGCCACGCGTTGGGCAAACAGCAGGTACAAACCGCGCGTGGGATGGTCAGCGCGCAGTGCTTCAAGCCGGTCGGCTGCCTGCATCCAGTCGCGCCCGCGGTAGGCGGCCAGCGCCAGATCCCATTGGGCGATTTCTTCCAGCAAGGCGGCTGTTAGCTCAGCGGGCAAACCGAGGGGCTCAAAAATGGCCACGGAGCGGCCTTTGCCCTTGACACGCACCCGGTCCACTTCGCGGCAAATCCAACCGGGCAGCAACTCGCGCGTGGTTTGGCCAATCAGCACGTCCACGCCGTAAACCTTGGTTAAGCCCTCCAAGCGCGCACCCAAGTTGACCGAGTCGCCCATGACCGTGTAGGCACGGCGGATTTTGGAGCCCATGTCACCCACCCGCATGGGCCCGGTGTTCAGCCCCACACCGATGCTGAGCTGCGGCCAGCCCTTGCGCAAGAAGTCTTGGTTTAGGTGCTGCGCGGCGCGTTGCATGTCCAAGGCGGCGCGCACTGCGTCCTGGGCATGGTCTGCGTTGGGCACGGGCGCGCCCCAAAACGCCATTACCGCATCGCCTATGTATTTGTCCAGCGTGCCCTGGTGGCCGTCGCGTATCACTTCGCTCATGGCGGTGAGGTAGGCGTTGATCAGTTCAGACAGTGCCTCGGGGCTCAAGTGCTCGGAAATCGATGTGAAGTCACGCACATCGGCGAACAGCACTGTGAGCTCGCGCTCTACCGGCGCCATGGTGAAAGCCTGCGGGTCTTGCGCCATGATTTGCACCAGCTCGGGCGGCACGTAGTTGGCAAACAACTCCGAAATCTGCCGCTTGCCACGGGCTTCAATGAAAAAGCCATAGGCCATCTGAAACACAAACACCACGAGCAAACAGGCCAAGGGCGCGGCCAGCGGCAGCATGAGCTGTTGGCCCATCAATAGGCCCAAATTCAGCGCAAGCGTTGCAAGCAGCGCCAGCACAAACACAGCGATGGCGTAAGAGGGCCTGAGCCCGGCGCCACCCAACACCATTAGCAAGCCCAGAACCAGTACGCAGAGCATTTCCACGCCCTGTGCGTAAGCAGGGGCGTGCACCACCCGCCCATCAAGCATGCCGGTGATCAGGTTGGCGTGCACTTCGACGCCGGGAAAACTCACGCCCATGGGCGTAGTGACCAAATCGGCCAGGCCGGTGGCGGACGTACCGATCAGCACGATGCGGTCCTTTAGCTGCGCGGCAGGGACCCGCCCTTGCAATACGTCGACGGCCGAAACGTAGGCAAAGCTGTGGGGCGCACCTCGGTACGGAACCAGCGCGTTGAGCGCCATATCCACTGGCACCTTGATCCCTGCGATGTCGATTTTTTCTATTTGTCCCGTGGCCTGGCCGTAGTCTGAAACAACAACGCCCACTTTGGGTGCGCCCGTCAAAGCCTGCACCACAGCCACCGAAAACGCTGGGTAATAGCGCCCCTGGTGCTCGACGAGCAGGGGCACGCGGCGGGTCACGCCATCGTCGTCGCGCAGGGGATTGAGGTGACCCGCACCCGCCGCTTGCGCTTGTAGCTCGGGCAGCATGCCCGAGTAACCGGGGTAAGACTGGGCCCGTACCTGGGCCAAACCCCAGTCGGCGGCTTCCAGACCTGGGGGCAGGGTGGTGGCGCTGGCTGGCTTGTCGTTGTGAAAAGCATAGCCCAGCACCACGGGGCCGGTTTGCATGGACTGCGCAAAAACACGGTCAAAGACCAGTTGGGGTCGCAGTTGTGCGAGCTGCGCGGCAAAGCCAGGTACATCCTTGAGTTCATGCTGTGCCAGATGTTCGAGCACATCCAGGCCAGAAGACGCGTCTTTTTCTGACAGCACCAGATCCAGCGCCACCAAGGACACGCCGTATTTTTGGAACAAGTCGCCCACCAGTTGCGCTAGGCGGTCACGCCGCCAGGGCCAGCGGCCTTCGCCACCCTGGTCTTTTTCGCGCAGGCTCTTCTCGTCAATATCAACCACCACAATGCGGTCGTCTTGCGTGTGGGGCGCCAAAGCGCGCACCCGCGTGTCATACAGCAGCGCCTCTATGCGAGGCAGCAGGGGCAGTTGCCAGAGCTTGGCAACATGGCCGGCGAACAGGGCCACCAGCAGCGCCCCGACCAGAATCCGCAGCCCATGTTTGCGCATCGCGAATTAGCCTAGCGGCTGATATCTTCGATCTTGATAGAGACCCGGCTGCTGTCACCGCGCGCGCTGCTGGAACTGACCGTGCTCGTGGTCGAGCCGCTCCAGGGCCCGCGCCCGCTCACCTCGGTCCATACACCCATGGGGATATTCAGGCTGGTGGCGACCCGGTTGGCCTGGTTGGAGGCGGAACTGCCACTTTTCGTTTGCGAGAAAAACTGCACCAGTGCGTTGTTGCCGTTGACCTTGACCAGCAGTTCCAGCTGGCTTTGGCTAGCGGGACGCGCGCCTGTTTGCCCGGCTCGGGCGCCGGGCCCGTCGGTCATGGCGATGGAGGCGGGTTCACCTTCGACGGCTTGCACGCGCTGCTCGGAATTGGTGTCGCGGCTGCTGATGGACGTTGATCCATCGGCATCGCCTTCGCCATAGCGCACGGAAATGAGCAATGATTTGGGCTTTTGCGGGCTCGCGTCTGCGCGCGGTGTTGCGGCGGCGGCTGTCATGAACGCGGGAATCCGGGGTAACACCTGGGGCTTGTCGCCAGCGCTCAGGCCCATAAAGCCGGCCTCATCCTTGTTCAGGGTGACCTGGCCTGCCGGGCCTTCAAGCACGGTGGTGCCCACATAAACCCGGTTGTAGGTGCCAGGGGGCGTGTTCGCCTGGGCGGCGGCTTGGGGTGAGAGGTAAGAGGCGTCGAATTCGGTGCCGCGAATACCGATGGTGGCGTTGGGCGTGCTAAGTTTGTAGTCGGCGGGCGCGCCCTTGCCGATGGCACCAGTGACTTGGCGCATCGTGCCGCTTAGCAGACGCAGTGCCGCCTCGTTTTTGCGTGCACCGTGTTGGTCTGACTGGTAGCGCTCGATCTTGAACCGCGAGTCTGGCCGCACCCAAATGATGGAGTCGTCAATCATGCGGATCTGCACGTTCGAATTGGCGGGCGTAGCCACCGTATCACCCTCGTACAGGTTGTCGCCGCGCAGGGCAGGCCGGTCTTGACCGGTACTCTGAGTGATTCGGGCTGTGCCAATCAGCACTTGGATGGTGCCAGCGATTGCCCAGGCGGCTTGGCTGAAACAGAGCGTGGTGGCGCAAAGCAGGGCGGACAGCAGGTGCCGCAAACAGGCGATGTGCCGATAGTTGAGCTTCATGATGGTGGCCTTTTCTCTACGCTTGTAAGTTTACAGGCTTGCAAGTGTGTGTTTCGTTTAAAACTACAATTTCTGTTAATTCATGACTAAATTGCAGCGGTAGTGCTTGCCTTCCCGTGTATCGTGTCGGTAAAAAAGCACCACAATCTACCAAGGAGATTTTTTAATGGGCGGTGTTGCTGCGAAGCGGAAATACAAATACATCTACGTAAATCAGCGTGATTGGAAGGTGCATACCAACCGGGTTGCCAATATCGTGGAACGCGCCATTCGCATTTCTGATCAATATCTGCAAACACACAGTCCGGCGATTCAATATGTTTGCCAAGAGCAGATCCGAAAAACGACATTCTCGTGGTTTGATACCTACCCAGGAGATGGTCAGGCCATGGAACCAGAGCCCGCGCATTTCACGCCAGTGTCGGTGAATGTGCTTGAGCGAAAGCATACCAACTACCTCGGTAACAAATGGCAACTGGCGCAAACCCTGATTGATAAAAATATACAAAGACATGTGCCTGTCACCCACTTTTCCACTGCGCAGGCGATCGCTTACGCAAAAAATGACCGGGTGCTGTTCGTCAAGAGCAGTACCGGCACACGGGGAGAGGGCGTATCGTGCATACGCAGCACGCAATTGCCAGAATTCGAACTTCCCAAAAATAGTATTTTGCAGGAAAACATATCCAACCTGAACCTATGCGATGAGAGAAAGATGGTGTTCAGGTTCTATGTTCTCATATTCAATCAATGCGTCTACATTCATCGCAAGGGCGTAGCGATAGTGCACGGACCCAAATACGATGCCGATTCAACAGACTACAAGGTGCAGATTCAGCACAACGGTCCTGATGTAGTCAAAGATTCCTATCCTTTTTCCAAGGTGCCAGAAAACGACTACTGGTTTGACAAAATTGTGGAGGCGGCAAAGGCACTCGCGCCCGTTTTTGAAAAAGCGCGGCAAGAATCTTCTCTGTTTCGTTTCATACTTATTGGCGCTGATGGACTTCCCTGCATGGATGATTGTGTTCGCGTGCTCGAATTCAATACCTTTCCTAATATGGTAAATAACGCGCAGGAAGACCCTGTGTACGCACCGGTATTGTCGAGCGTTCTGTTGCTAACGGTCGCTGGCCTGAACGACAACGCATGGGTCAGGATCGCCTGAACCTGGTATTTGGGCTGCAGAGGAGTGTAAATACTCTTCGGTGCTGGATGCAGTATTGATATTCGATGTTCATTTTGCGGCTGCCATTCATTTGCCCAAACGTGCTGGCAGGCCCATGGCACTAACCCAATGCCTAAAGGCTGCCTGATTTGCGATTGCGGCTATTGCGTGCAGCGCATCCTCTCATCCTCTCTTCTGGAAATTCGGATCCAAAAGCCACTTTTTTAGGAGTGGCTTATGCTGAAAGAGCTTTTTTACAAATTTTTCAAATTTATAGTTTAGTATAAAGAACCCGCTTAAATATGCCAAAGTTCGGACACCCTCGTTCAATGTTAATGGTTTACCCGTAGCCAGGATAGTCTTGTGCCGCGCCAGAAGAGTCCATCCCTTGACGGTTTTCGTGAACTCTCGGTAGATGACCTCGATGGCATTGTGGGTGGTGCCAAAAAAAAGGACAACAAAGGCTCCGATAACGACCAGTCAGACGAAGAGGCCTATCGGGCGAGCTGGTTGTTGCATATTGATGCATTGTCCCAGGCCCAGGTTTCTGCCATTCCTTTGGCTGAGTTCGGCAAGCTCACAGGAGACCAGTTATCGGCATTAAGTTCTTCGCAGTTGCACGACGTGTCGGGCGCCCAACTCAACACGCTGTCTTCATCGCAGCTGCAGTCACTCGGCAGCGATATTTCGGGCGTGTCGGCCTCCGCGTTGGGTGCGGTCGTTCATCTCTCCTACCTTTCGAACCAGCAGTTTGGCGCATTGACGGCAACGCAGCTTGCGGCCGTTACGGCCGCACAGGTGGACACCTTGTCGGTAGGGCAAGTTACTGCGCTGGGCTCGCACGTCGCAGACTTGGGAACTCTCGCCTTGGCCAGCTTGAACGCATCTCAGATTGCTGGCGCCTCACTTTCTTCCTTGAGCAGTCAGCAACTGGGGGCATTGACAGCCCTTCAGCTCGTTGGCGTCACGGCCAATCAGGCCATTACGCTGAGCGCAGCCCAAGTCGGCTACCTTGGTGCGGATGTCTCTGCGCTGTCGCAGCAAGCACTAGATGCGTTGACGTCTTCACAAATTGGTGGCCTGACCGCTATTCAGGCTGGCGCATTGAGTGCCGCGCAGCTGGGCTATCTGGGCTCAGACATTGCGGGCTTATCGCTATCGGCACTCGGTGCATTGAATTCGGTGCAAGTCGGGGGACTTACGGCTGGACAGGTAAGCGTTCTGAGCGCCGCGCAGGTGGAGAGCTTGGGTGCCGACATAGCGGGTCTTTCGCAGGCGGCACTTGGGGCGCTAACGGCTCTTCAGGTGGACGCACTGTCGGTGGCACAGGTCGCGGCTCTTGGCGCTGGTGTAGCAGACCTGGGTGCGCTTGCCCTGGCCAGTTTGAATGCGTCGCAAGTTGCGGCCGCGTCGCTTTCGTCTTTGGGGAGTGGGCAACTGGCCGCACTGACCTCAGCGCAACTTGGCGAGGTCACGGCAAGCCAGATAAGCGCGCTGAGCGCAGCCCAGGTGGGACACCTGGGTGCTGATATTGCTGGCCTTTCACGAACCGCGCTGGGCGCACTTAGCGCTTCGCAGCTTGCCCGCGTGTCCGCCGAGCAGGTCGGTGGATTAAGCGCCGCCCAGATCGGCTACCTTGGCACGGATGTTTCCGGGCTTTCGCAGGCCGCGCTTGGCGCCTTGACAGCGACTCAGGTGGCCGGCTTGAGCTCAAGTCAGGCAGCTGCTTTTAGCGCTGAGCAATTGGGGTACCTTGGAATCGCCGTATCTGGTCTGTCGGAATCGGCGTTGGATGCATTGACCATCACGCAGATCGCAGGGCTGAGCTCGGCTCAAGTCGCGGTGCTAAGTGCTGCGCAAGTGGCAGACCTTGGCAGCGACCTGTCGGGACTGTCCCAAACGGCAATGGCGGCCTTGACCGCAACCCAAGCCCGCGGGCTGACTGCGGACCAGGTGTCCGCCTTGAGCCCGGCTCAGATGGGGTTTTTGGGTGGCGCGATATCTGGTTTGTCCGATTCAGCCGTCGGCGCATTGTCTGCGCTGCAGGTAGACGCGTTGTCTGTGGGCCAGATTACCGCGCTGGGCGCTCAAGTAGCAGACCTCAGCAATCGTGCGTTAGGCAGTTTGAATGCCGCGCAAATTGCAGCCATTGCTGAGGTCGGCGTGAAAGCCTTGAGCGCTAGTCAACTACGGCTTTTGAACATTTCTGGTGTTTCCGAAAATGAAGAAAGCGATAGCAACAAAAGAAATATCAATAGTAACGATGGCGCGCGGCGTGGTAACGGCGACAAGGACAAGGGCAAGGACGACGATGAGGACAAGGACGAGGATAAGGATAAGGATAAGGATAAGGATGAGGACAAGGATGAGGACAAGGATGAGGACAAGGATGAGGATGAGGATGAGGACGAGGATGAGGATGAGGACGAGGATGAGGACGAGGATGAGGATGAGGACGAACCCGAGGTCGAACCTGAGCCCGAAGTGGAACCTGAGGTCGAACCTGAGCCGGAAGTTGATCCAGACCCTGAGATAGAGCCCGAGCCCGAGCCTGAGGTCGAGCCTGAGGTCGAGCCTGAGGTCGAGCCTGAGGTCGAGCCTGAGCCTGAGGTGGAACCCGAGGTAGAGGTCGAGCCTGAGCCTGAGCCCGAGGTGGAACCCGAGGTAGAGGTCGAGCCTGAGCCTGAGCCCGAGGTGGAACCTGAGCCTGAGGTCGAAGTCGAGCCTGAACCTAAGGTTGAGCCCGAAGTGGAACCCGAGCCTGAGGTCGAACCTGAGCCGGAAGTTGATCCAGAGCCTGAGCCTGAGGTTGAGCCCGAAGTGGAACCCGAGC
>Ga0209500_10000400_pt1 | contig 37345 bp, 25 predicted proteins | sample S_140212_EF_Meta_FD_187323 | JGI IMG/M metagenome (GOLD analysis project Ga0209500, IMG submission 187323) | Freshwater microbial communities from Lake Simoncouche, Canada to study carbon cycling - S_140212_EF_MetaG (SPAdes) (version 2) | ecosystem: Environmental > Aquatic > Freshwater > Lake ...
CAGAGACATGATGTCAAACCCGTACACCATGCCCGAATCATCCTTCACGCTTATGAATTGATTGTGCGGAATGTCGCTCATGGGCTCCATGCTGTAAAAATCGGTGTCGTTCACGCACAGCGAACGATCGTTGTATGCCGGCCCGCTCGCACGAGCGTGCATTTTAATAAAATTGCGGCGAACCAGGCGTTGAATTCGGGTTATGAAATGCGATTCATACAAATACGCGTGTATCCGCAGCTTCAGCTCTTGCTTGGTTCCGCCGCATTTAATGCCGTGGTGCTTGCATATGTCCTTAAGTTCGGACACCTTGTGTTCGTGGGTCATAAATGTCGTGTGGTCCGCAAATGCAGGCATGCGCACCTTGGTTAAATCCTTTTTTTTTAACACGCGATTTTTAACAACGGCAGTCTTCTTATTTATGGGGACGTCCGCAAAAATGAACGTGTTTATGAATTCAGCCGGGGGGGCGATTACTTCATTGAAATAATCGGTATTGTAGATGTTCACGGTGTGCAGGTTGTGCAGGTTGTTGTGAACAATCTCGTTTTGAATTTGGTCGGGATGAGACATGCGAACGTGTCGGGTTTTATTATACTACTTATATTTTTTTATATCTTTTATCAAATGATTGATTGAACATTTGAACATTTGAACCTTTAGGCAGCGTGCGGATAATAATTACAAACCATATACTCAAAGAACTTAAACTTATTTTATTATCTCAATACATAACCCATCCATCTAAAATGAAGCTTGTTCCGTGCATGTTGCTGCTGTGCGCTCTCTCCATGACGAGCAGCGTTCCCGTCGTTGTTACCCATGAACTCAATGCGTCCTCTCATGATGCGCATGTATTCAATGCGTCCGCCCATGTTCATGAGCTTAATGCGTCGGCTCATGATGCGCATGTATTCAATGCGTCCGCTCATGAACTCGGGATCCATGAACAAGAACAAGGCCAAGGACGCACTTTGCTGGTCTCCATTCGTTCTAGGCCTGCACCCAAGCCTGCACCCAAGCCTGTAGTGGTTGCGACCAAGCCTGCACCCAAGCCTGTAGTGGTTGCGACCAAGCCTGCAGTAGTTGCGCCCAAGGTTGCACCCAAGCCTGCACCCAAGCCTGTTGCACCCAAGCCTGTTGCACCCAAGTCTGTTGCACCCAAGCCTGTTGCACCCAAGCCTGTTGCACCCAAGCCTGTAGTGGTTGCGACCAAGGTTGCACCCAAGCCTGCAGTGGTTGCGCCTAAAATCACAATCAAGCTTGCATCCAATCCTACTCCTGTAGCCAAGCCCAAGGTTGCATCTCCGGTAGCCATGTCTGTAGCATTAAGCGACTGGCTTAAAACCCCCAGCGGCGCATCCGCTGCCACTTTCTGCACTTCGCTCGGCATTCAAACCAATGCCGACGTGTACGGCGGGTGCTTGGAAGACATGCGCGTCACCAAAAGCGAAGCGATTGCCAAGGAAAGCGCCGTGAGCGCAATGGAGTTTGCGGCCAAGGACAACACGCCGTCTCCTAGCACCCGGTTCTGCGTGGCAGCGGGCGATCCCCACTGCACCAATTACGACGGTGATTTCTTTCACATTCAGGAGCCCGGCGTTTACACCATCGCCACGTCGCGCGACGGCGTGTTTGAGGTGCAGGAAAAGATGCGCAAGAACGGCGCCAACAATGTCGGCGTGCCGTCCTGCATGACCGGTGCCTTGGTGCGCTACAAACAGCTCTCAATTGAAGTGGATGTGGAAAATTACAAGAAGATTCGTGTGAACGGTGCTGAAATTGAGTTGAAGCGGGACGAAACCGTCAAATTCGGAGGCGTCACCATTCGCCACGGAAAACAAAACGTGGAATGGCGCGGTGCAACGGATGTGACCGATGGACTCAAGATGACCACGCCCGAAGGGTTTGGAGCACTCATCATTGGGGGATACTGCGGTGTTCTGGAAACCAGCGTGCCCAAAACTCATTACGGCAGAATGGGCGGCATTTGCGGCAACGCCGACGGCGCCAAAAATGCGGCCGACTACTTTTCACCCAGCGGCGAACTCATGGATGTGAACCGCGGCGCAAAGCAGTGGGAAATGTCCGGATACAACGGTCCCGCTTCCCCGTTATCCAAATGGCAGCTGGCGTGGAAGCCCGTCGGCTCGCGCTGCTACTTTGCGGCAGGATGCGAGGCCGGACCCAACGTTCCCATTCAAGTCAAGGCTGTTCCAAAGGTGGCGGTTGCTGAACCCAAGGTTGTTGCCAAGGTGGCGGTTGCTGAACCCAAGGTTGTTGCCAAGGTTGTGGTTGCTGAACCCAAGGTTGTTGCCAAGGTTGTGGTTGCTGAACCAAAGGTTGTGGTTGCTGTTCCAAAGGTGGCGGTTGCTGAACCCAAGGTTGTTGCCAAGGTTGTGGTTGCTGAACCAAAGGTTGTTGCCAAGGTTGTGGTTGCTGAACCAAAGGTTGTGGTTGCTGAACCAAAGGTTGTGGTTGCTGTTCCAAAGGTTGTGGTTGCTGTTCCAAAGGTTGCTCTTGCTGAGCCCATGTTCAAGTTTTATGGAAATTATTGCGGGCCAAACTATTGCGGTGGGCAAAAATTCAAAGGCGCGGAAGGGCCAGCCTGTCAGTGGGGTGTCAGTCCCACAGATTCGCTTGACGCGTGTTGCAGAGCGCACGACCAGTGCTGCGGATTGAATCGCAGCATCAATTGCAATAAGGAAATTTTGTCCTGCCTCAATACCGTCAAGTGTCAAGACACAAAGTGTAATCTTGCACAGGCTGCCATGAAGCTCACGTTTACCGCGCTGCAGAATAAAGTGTGCGGTGACTTGATTGCACCCAAACCTAACGCCGCTCAAACGTTTGCGGCATCCAAAGACGACGTCATTGGCAACGTGAACAACATGAACACCCGGATTGTTGCCATCATTCATGAAACCCAAACTCTTCAAACGAGAGAAATTGAACAGAATAAAAAGAATGTGAATATCTCTCAAACCGATTTGGACAATCTCATAATGAAGCAGGATGACGAGCAGAAGCAGCTGCAGCGGCTGCAGGCCAGCATCCATCAGGTGAATGCCAGCATTCTCGTGCACTACGCCCAAATGCACTCGGATTCCCTCTACTTGCAGAAGCTGGATTTGATCAAGCCGCAGTTCCTGCAAACGCTGGACGCCACCAACGCCAACTTTGCCGCGCTTTCCAACCACGTGTCCAAACTGCAGAACGATGAGCACAAGAAGTTCATGGAAGACATTTTAGCCCGAGCCCGTAATGCCACCGTGTACGACACGCGCGACTTGGCGCAAGCCTTTCTGGCGCACTACGAAAAATACAAGCACGTGCTGCGCACCGATTCCACCGATTATGATCGCGATGTGTCCAATTTGAAGAATCTGCACCAGCGCTACGCATCCGGACAAACCGTGTATTTCGGTTTGAAGGCCGAAGTGGCCAAGCTGCGTGAGCTTTTGGCAGCCTTGAAGAAGTCCATGAGCGCCAGCGAAGCCGACGCCGCTCTGTTTGCGCAACTGGAACAAATCATTTCGGCCATTCTCTCGGCCAAGAAGACCCGGTTTGCGGTTGACGGTGCCGAAAAAGAGTGCGCCGTGTCCGTTCTTAAGTCCCACGTTGCAAACGGGCTGGTTTAAGGGTAATGCATCATGCAAAATAAACATAAATATAATGTTGTAAACATCTAATAACACTTTCGCGTGATTATTACATGTCTTTCCCAAAAGCAAAAAGGTTTCCCCTACTCACGAGCATAAACGGATGCAGTTGCTGCGCCGTGTTGGCCAGGCAGGGGTGTTCAAACACCATTATTAAAAACGGCAATAAGATATGGTACGTGCTCCACAATTTGGTGGAAATGATGCCGGCTGACCCGACGGAATTAGAGTGCGACAACATGCGCATCACAATGCGCACCATCCTTAACTCCATACCTTGCACTGAATGCAAATTGCATTCTTTGAAATGGTTTGACGAGAGAATATCTAAGCATAATTCAAGCCGAATTAAATTGTATAAACGAGAAGAATGGATATACGAATTGTGGCATCATCACGACATGGTGAACAAAAAAGTAGTGTCATTAAATCCGCACAAGGGCATCTCGTGGCCAGAATACAGAAAACAATTAGAAATAAATCGCATAACATGCATTAACTATCACAACAAGAAAAATTAGTTTAAAGTTGATTTTCATGATTTCATTTGGTGCTCTTTAAGTATTTTCCGCGAATTAAAAAAAAAATTGATTTAAAGGTTTGGGCATAGGAAGTGTAGGCAGTTTACCAACAACAACAACAACCCCACACCAACCCCAACGACGACAATGGCCACTGCATCCGCACAAGCAATCATTTCAGGCACCTCTTTCAATCCCAACACAGATTACAAGTACGCAAAAGCGAAGGTCAACAATTCCGGCGGCAAGAGTGTCGGCATTCTCAATGCTGCGACCAATTCCGTGCTCAACATCCAGACGCCCCTCATGCTCACCTGGGGCGTGAACGAGAACACGGACAAGAAGTCCGGCGAGGTGCAGTCCTACAGCATGGCGCTCCAATTCCCCAGCGACGAGTACAAGACCCCCGGCATCGGCAAATTCTTTGCGGCCTTGCAGGGGTTTGAATCCAGGATCAAGCAGGACGCCATCGCCAATTCCAAGGAGTGGTTCGGCAAGGCCATGTCTGCTGAAGTCATCGGCGCCATCTTCCATCCCGTGCTTTCCTACTCCAAGAACCCTCAAACTGGCGAGCCCGACCACACCAAGAACCCCACCCTCCGAATCAAGCTGCCATTCTACGACGGCGAGTGGAAGGGCGTTGAAATCTACGACTCCAACAGCAACGCCTTGTTCCCCAACAGCGACGGCAAGTCGCCCAAGGACCTCATCGTCAAGGGTTCCGACGCTGCGCTCATCATCACATGCGGCGGTCTGTGGTTCGCGGGCGGCAGTTTCGGCGTGACTTGGCGCTTGGTGCAGGCCGTCTTGAAGCCCAAGCCCTCCCTTCGCGGCAAGTGCCACATCACCCTTGACGACGACGAGCAGCGCCGCATTGCAGCTCCATCCAAATTCCAGTCGCATGACGACGACTGCGTGCCATCCGCTGGTGGCGGCGGCGCTTCTGCCGCACACGAAGTGGACGTGGAAGACTCCGACGAAGAGGAGGAGGAGGATGACGCTGCTCTTGTGCAACGATCTGTGTCTTCCGTTCCTGTGCCCGCTGCTGCTGCCGTTGCGACCAAGAAGATCATCGCCAAGAAGAAGTAAAAGGCGATACGCATAACAAGCACGCACGCACAAACACGCACGCACAAACACGCACGCACAAACACGCACGCACAAACACGCACGCACAAACACGCACGCACGCACAAACACGCACGCACAAACACGCACGCACAAAAAAGAACAAAAAAATGATAAAACAATAAAAAATATTTTTTTCATTGTTTCATTTTGTGCGTTAGTTTCATTCAAATACTAATGCACGCGCGGCTTACTGCATGGCTTAAAAAAAGGCACCACTTTCAATCGCTCAAACGAGCTGCACGTGCACGCAAATCGGAGCCTTGCTATTCACATCATAAATGTTGTCAGAACAAATGAGAGAAATTCCATGTTTATTATTTCGCAAAACGAGGGTTTGCTTGGACACAATGTGCAGTTCTTTCACCAGCAGTTCAAGGCATTCCGAATCATACAGCGGGATGCGCAACACGCCACTGATCAGCAGATCTTTGATGTCGGCGCGCACATCCACGTGCAGCTCGTTGTTGGCATCAATTGACATGTGCTCCGGCAGATCGGGCATGCACTTCACAACGAGCTGCTTCTCTCCAATGCGGTAGTGCAACTCGCTGTGCCAAAGCGGCACATAAAAGGTTTGCCCCTCCACCTTCACTACTGAAATGTTATTCTGAATGATGTCTTTGAGAGACGGTTTCAAAATGATGATATTATTGTTCTGCATTTTCTCTCGGAGGATGCGAGTGATTTCCTCAAAGATGCGGGCATCCATGCTCACTGCCGAATTGTACTGCTCCAACGTTTCATACAGTTGAAACAGCACGGATGGGTCCAGCGAATCCAGCGCGGCGTTCACCGACGCCGACGCATAGTCGTGCACGATTCGGTGCAGCAAATCCAGCAACACCTCATTAACACAAGCTGATTCCTCTCTGTCCTTCCTCTTGAAGAGAGATTTCATGAAATTCATAAACATAATAGAGTAAGTATCATTGTCTGCATTGGCTTCGTCGTTTGAATCATTTGTTTTGTTTATATCGGGGGGTGCCCCTGGCAACAGCATGCGATAAGCCTCATTCAGCCGTTGAAATGCAACAGTGGCGTCCGGCGCATCCCCGTTTTTGTCGGGATGCAGCTTCAGCGCCATAATGCGATACCGTTTGTTCAATTCCGTCAACGAACAGTCCCGCGACACTCCGAGCATTGTGCGCGCATCCTTGATGTTCATTGTTTTATTTGTTTTATTACGATGGGTGGATTCGTTCCAGTTGGTTTGATTTTGCGTCATGCGTTTATATGAAAACTAAATTAAATCATTTGCGATGGGCATTTGGGATCCTACGCCTTTATTTCGTTTAAATTTGGTTGAGCGCATGTCATGTTGGGTCTATTAACGCACACGACGTTGATGAGCATGAACACAAAGTTTTCCAAATGGGAAATGGGGCGGTAGTTGTTGTTGTAATACTGCAGAAATTTGTAGGTGTTGATTAATATGTCGGACATGTCGGCGTCGCGCAACAACCCTTTGCGCTTTAATTCGGTGATCAAATGCCACGCGCATTCGGTTATGTCAAAATCGTAAATCAGGATGTCATACAGCAATTCTCTCAGTTGCGCGAACCGAACTTGATCCACGTTTATAATGTAATCACACAAATTGTTGAACAGTTCTTGGTGCGGGGGGGTTTCCAGCACGTTTTCGCAATTTTGCAACGTTTTTATGTTGGTTATGTTCTCGGGAATTATTTTCAACGCCGCGGACGGGGCGACGATCTTTTTATACATGACCGCCGTAGGACGCGACACCGGCACAATTTCGCAGCTGTTCAAAATGTTGATCGGGATGAACCCGACATGCTCGGTTATTATAATGTAGTTCAAACGAATGTGGTTGTGATGCGGCATGTGCATGTAGCTGTAAAACGTTTCCAGCAATTCGCTGTGGATGTTGTGAAAGTTTTTGCACAGCACGATTCCCACCGGGTCGGCCCGCGCGCTGATCACGTCCACAATTTGACCGTGGATCTCGTTCCACAGCAGCTTGGACGTGCATCCCAGCAAGGACATGTCCACCTCAAAATGAACGTCGCTGATTTTTACAAAATACGTGTCCTTGTTGCACATCACCGTCAACCGTTTTTCATATTTAAGACGGGTGGGACTGTACCGGCTTATGCACGCAAGGGCTTGGCTGTATTTTCCCGTTCCTTGCGGACCGTAAAATATCAAATTTCTCAACCGGTGGATGTTGGAAGGGAAGGCGGTTGCGAACAGGGTTTTCAATTTGGGATGCAGCGGAGTGGTTGTGGCAGATTCCACGTATGCTTCAAAATGGTTGTCGCTGAATTTCATTGGGTTGTTTGAGCGAGGTATTAATTATAACCCAGCGGTATTTATTTAAACACATTGCGTGCACATACATTAAAAATATATTTTGCAAATGAGTCTTCTTATTTACCCGCGCAACTTCAACGCGTGCCACCTGCATTTTGGAACCGCGGTTCAAAACAATGACGCCGCCGACAGCAAATTCTCTCGCATCGTGTATTCCACAAAGCACATTTCGTTCATCGGGGTTGGGATCCTCGTGGATTTAGCGGGGACACAGCACGATCCCCATTACAACAAAGTGTTCATGCGGTTTGACCCCGGACACCCCGACAACAAACCCCTCGTCTCGCGCCTGCACGACATTGAATGCGGCATTGTGGGTAACTACGTGAACTCGGTTCTGGGAGGCACGCGCCGGGGCGTGCATTCGCTGCGCGACCAATTGAACAGCGGTTGCATTAAAGCGTACGTGAACGATCACCCCGGCACAATTGGTCGCGCAGCGAATGCGCCGCCGTCGGAATTCATGCTCAAAATATGCGGCATTTGGGAAACCAAGGACGAATGCGGCATGACGTATAAATTCATTCAATGTTAAATATATGCCAAATGTTATGCAAATTATAAAATAACGCGCATACTATATCGGCGACCATGAATTTCAATGTGTTGGGCTACATTTTGATTGCGCTCATTGCCGTCATTTGCCTCCGGGTGTACCAAAGCTCCGACTCCTTCCAACTCAAATGCGTGGTGTCCGACGTGGACGGCAACAAGTACTGCGTGCGCGAACGCACCAAACTGGTTCTGGCTGCCGACCTGCTGGCGCAGTGCACCGTGAACATGAAGAAACTGGTGGCGCACATGGAAACAACGTACCCCGACCAGGACAACGTGCGGCGCTTGGTCGCAAAATTTGACCCGCAGCAAGTGTGCGAAACGCTGCCCACCAGCGAATTCACCGCCTACAGCGAAAACAAGGGCGAAAAACTGGCGTTCTGCCTGAACACCACGAAGGAGGGCGGCAAGCTCATTGACGCCAACACGCTCATGTTCATCGCGCTGCACGAAATGGCGCACATCATGACGGAGAGCATCGGGCACAAGGACGAGTTCTGGAAGAACTTCAAGTTCTTGCTGCAAAACGCCGCGGAAATCAAGATTTACGAGCCCGTGGATTACAAGGCGAAGCCGAAGCAGTACTGCGGCATTGAAATCAACGACAACCCCTACTTTGACGCGTGAAGGGCGTGAAGGTAGTTTTTCAGGTTGTATGTTATCGTCGTGGCTCCGAAAAATGTGAGCAAGATTGAAAAAATGGAGGCCTCGGCACGGTGCCCGAAATAGATCATGATCGGCCCAATCAAAAACACGTCCAACAATCGGATGGTTTGCGTTTTTGTTCCCGAGGTTGAAATGTGGCCTAGATACAGGCCAATTGCCACCACGACGAAAGAGACGGTTTTGGGAATGTCCATGAAAATCGTGAATTTATATTTTTGATATAAAGTATAAATTTATAATTTATAAATTTATAAATTTATTGTATTGTTGTATTATTGTATTATTGTATTAGTCGCCGGGGCTCGTAGTGGCCGCCGCTCCACTCCAGTTCAAACGTCTTATCGGGTGAATTAGTTGCATCATTTGAAACCGGCAAGAACTCAATTGTTTGGCCATGGCCTGAGCGGATGTCGTGCACCACGATGCGCGCGTTCCAAATGGCGCACGCGGCCTGAATCTCAATGGCGCCGCCCCACGTTGACGGGCTGCGCATGGCGCCGATGTATTGATCCGGCGACGACCCAGAATCCAGCTGCAGCACGTCGTGCGTGGCCATGCCGTCAATGATCGGCAAATTGGCCTGCAAGTAGTCGCATATGCGTGCGCGAATGGCCTGCGGATCGGTTTGCGGGATGAAATGCGCGAGACTGTTGAACAAACAACTCATTAAATTGGCAATGTTATATTTATTTATTTGAGGTGATATAAAAAATGAATGTATTTTATTTTTTATACTGATTTTTGAGTTTAATGAATCAGGGTTAGTGGCGACTTGTATGAGACCTGCGGTGTTTTCGGCGCGACACTCTTCTGCTTTTATTGCCTTTATTGCCTTTCTTGCCTTTCCTGTGTTTGCGAGTTTTTCGGCCTCCTCCTTCCACTGCTCCTGCACCTGCTGCTCCTGCACCTGCTGCTGCTGCTGCCATTGTATCATTTCCAGTAGAGTCTGAAACAGTTTCTTCCGTTTGATCTGCCGGCTTATATTCGTACGAAATGCAGAATAGTTTAGGAGTAGCAGCAGGTGTAGGAGTAGCAGCAGGTGTAGGAGTAGCAGCAGCAGCAGCATCAGAAGCAGTAGTAGGAGCAGCAGCAGTAGGAGCAGCAGCAGTAGGAGCAGCAGCATCAGGAGCAGGAGCAGGATACACTCTACCCACAAATGTATTCCCCTTGTAACCCGGATTTTTCATGCCTAGCATGCGAAATCCTCCCAAGTAGGTCATGTCCCAATATTCCGCATGTGGAAATCCTTGACTCTTTGGGTCTGTCGCATAAATCATAATCTTTGTGGGCATGTGCGTTTTCGTTTCCGCTTCGTACTTGGTCTTTTCCGGTCCAGAAAAGAATCCACCACCCTTTTTTGTCCGTTTGTTGCCTCCTGCTTGCTTTTTAAAAACCCCTTCTATATTTTTAAGTTGATATGCCCGCCCTGTTTTCTCTTCTACAAAAAACTCGGTTTTTAATGGCTGATATCCGGGATGTGTAAACCCGGCTGGAATACTGGGTATGGCATCAATTACGAGAGTTTTTGCTTGAGATACCACTCGGTCCAGTGTTAAAAATCCATTATCAAGATACTTGTTGAAAGTGTTTCGTGCCGTATCCGAAAGCAGCGTTGGCGCTCCAAACGTGATTAAATGGGCGGTTTGAATGGATGGAAATTGTGCTTGGTGGCATTCCGCAACAATGAACGCAAACAGGGAAGCGTACGCACCTCCCAATGAATGTCCGGTTATAAATAATCTTTTTGGGTTTTTTGATGCAATTTCTCTCCTCAATGTTGCCCAAATTTTAATCAATGGTTTTACAAACGCACCTGTCACTTTGCCAACTGGGTTATCCGTCAACGTCAAACCGGCGGGTTGCACCAACTCATTCAATTCAGTTGCATTGAATTGGGAATACAAATCATGCTTGAAATTTTTCATTGTGCTTGAACCCTTGAAACAAATGACCAAATCGTCATCTTTGAAAAAAACAAGGCCTGATTTATCTCGTAGATGTTTTCCACCTATAATGAGAAACGTAACATCGCTTGGAGATGACACATATGTCAAAATTTCGGAGCCGGCGGGTTGCGGAGTTGTGGTGCACGCGGGAGTTGCATATGATTGCATTGGACGACCTTCATTTAGGGCTGGATTATATGGAGTTTTTCTCATATTCACACCATTCATATTAGAATACTCCTTGTCTAGTCGTGTGATTTCTTGGTTTACTGCAGGATTAAAATCTTTTCCAAATTTATCCCCCGTCACAACCTCGCCTATCACGCTTAAATCACAATACACAATGCGAGCAAGTTGAGCCATTATTTTCAACACGTGGGTATAATCATTGAATTGGTCCTGAGAAACTTGGGTTGATATGACCTTTCCTTTTCCGGTTAGAGTTGGATTCATTGTTAGCTCCTTTATTATGCCGAACACAACCGGTCGCAGTGTTACATCCTTGATCGTTGTACCAGTTGTTGAAGGTGCAGCAGTTGAAGGCGCAGCAGTTACGGGTGCCGTAGTTGAAGGCGCAGCAGTTACGGGTGCCGTAGTTGAAGGCGCAGCAGTTACGGGCGCAGCAGTTGCAGCTACAGGTGCCGCAGTTACAGGTGCCGCAGTTACGGGCGCAGCAGTTGCAGCAGTTGCAGCAGTTGCAGCAGTTGCAGCAGTTGCAGCAGTTGCAGCAGTTGCAGCAGTTGCAGTAGTTGCAGCAGACTTCTTACCAAATAACCCTTTAAGCATGGATCGTTTAATGTAAGGTTAGATAATTTAATTTTTTTGCAATTTCAGTTGAAGGAATACATGAGAATGCGATTTATTTTATTAACGAATCCGAGGTTGCACGCCACGGTGCGCGCCTGCAGCTGCACAAACAGTTCCAAGTTTTTGGAGTAGCTAAATGTTTTGGATGCGTCGTGCATGCGTTGCATTTGCGTGTAGTATCGCGTCATTTCGTGCTCGTCCTCGGAATACAGCCCATTCTTGACTAAAAGCCGCTTGGTCACGTAAAAGCAATGGTGCTTAAAGTCCCACTGAAACCAGTGCTCGTCCTTGACGCGCCGCTTCCCCGCATCCAGAAAAGCGCCTAAAGTCATTTTTGCATCTTTGTTTTTGAGAGAAATGTCCTTAATTACCGCGTTTTTGATGTGCGGCTCCTTCATTTTCAACAGCGTTATGGTGGACGTCTTGTCCAGCATCAAGTGCACCCCGTCCTCCATTTCAAATATGAGCCCGCAATGAAACGGCAGCGCTTCTGCGTTCGCGCGCAAATAGTCGGTCATGGACCCAGTGCAATGCTCCGATTTCACGTATTCCGTCATCATTTCACTGATCAAATGGTCCATCCGACACAGAGATATTTTATTATACACGTTCAGAAGCTTTTTGGGAACCCGGCGGTAGTACAGGCGAACCGATTTAATGGTCTTGTTTTTGTAGTGGCGCAGGTTGTCGCGCGTGTCGTTCAAATACTCGCAAGAGGGCTGCAGCGCAAAATACAGGAACCCGCGATTTACACAAGAAGATGTAACGCGTTTTACAATGTGCACCATTTTGTCGGACAGCACCGTGCTCAAAAGGTTGCACGCCGCGAGAGTGCACGCCATCAGGATCATGTACGAGATGAGCAGCGTCATGGCGTACGCGAATGACGCCAGGCCGATCGCATGCTGGAATATGTTGGTCATATGATTTTTGTGGTTATGTTAATTGCACACTATTATTGTATGAAATTAACCCATTGCGTTATCGAACGAGAAAACACTTTTGCACGTATTTACCGGTGTGTCGGTTGGCCAACAACAGCATGCCGCCATTATTGGTCGGGTTTACTTTGTATAGACGGTCAAATGCGTCAGGGTCGTCGTGTGAGAGCGCGTTCATCTGTTCCGCACACCTATGGAGACGGGTTCGTTTTGTTTTCATCGTCATCATGCATGCATATATTAATTTATTTTAATCTTGGGTGCATTAATGGGAAAAACGTGTCGCATTCGTATGCGCCTTCCATCGTGGTAACACACATTTCATCAATGTTGATTTCGCCGATTGCATGCATGGCCAAAAACTGCTCGTAAATGCTGGCGCCGCCGATGATCCACACCTCGTCGTATTTGGCGGCTTCTAAATGCGCGAACAAGTCCGGCACGGTTCTAAACCAGTGTTCCGGTTCTGGATGGGTTGGATGGGTTGGATGGGGTTGAGACGAGAGAATCAAGTTGGCGCGTCGGCGCAAAGGGCGCGCCGGGATGCTGTCCCACGTTTTTTTGCCCATGACGACCGCGTTGTTGCCCGCACCCGTTGTTCGCTTGGCAAAATGGGCCATGTCGGCCTTGCAGTGCGGCCACGGCAGCTGGCCGTTGCAGCCAATGCCGCCATCCGAGCACACGGCCGCAATCAGTTTGAACGCAATCATGGGATTCCGGCTTGAATTCATTTGTGGAAAATTGTTTATATTTAAAATCATCAAAAATCATTTAATGCCACCATTGCACACATTATATAATATCAATAATTATATAATTACACAATTTGTGCTGAACATGGACCCGGTGTACGTTGCAACAATTGAGGGGCAAAATCAAACCATCGTGTTTGGACCCGCAGAAGCCGGATCCGTTGGGGGGGTCAACGGTGTCAAGTACTCCAGCCAGCGCATCCACCCCGACGACACCATAGAAACCATTAAGCGCAAATTGCTGGTGGAACTGCCGTCCGTGTCGTACGACGAGCTCTATCTGTATGCCAACGTGCAGCCGTTTTTGACGGTGGAGCGCACGATTAACATTTTAACGTGCGGACGCCGGTTCCCCATCTCGCGCGACCGGCTCATCACCCTGTGCCAAAATTTGAACAGCCCGCACCTCGCCGAACAGCTGTGCGCAAGCATTGGGGGGTCCCATTCGGACAAGGACACCTACACCACCGACGAGCTGTCCGAATTTATGCTGGCCATTCAGCAGAACGAGGAAGACCTGCACATGTGCGTGCCGCTGGGGGAAACGCTGCAGTACGACTACCCCTTGCCTGCCGATCCGTTCCAAAAAATGCGGGACCCCTTTCTGAAAAAGGCGCACCCGGATTTAGTGAAAACCAATAACAAAACCGTGCTGCTGGAATACGGGGCCACGGCACTGCAAATCCACGTGTGCTGCGCGGAGGACGTTTTGTCGGGTGACGCCGACGCGGAGGACACCGACGCCACCAAGATCAAGCTGTATTACCCGTATTTGCACGAACGGGGCATTGCGTCGCTTAAACAGCTGGCCGAACGCCGGCAGGAACTGCTGGAGGAGACGCGCCCGCACATTGACGCGGCGTTCGTTCAGCACAACGAAGCGGTTGACGTGCTGTATCGGGTGCACAATGAACGGCAAACCCCCGCCGAACTGCGGTACGCCGAGCGCGGAATCAAATCGGTGCACTTCATCATGCGCCCCGTGTCCCGATTCACCATGCCGCTTGACAGCCTGTTCAAAGTGCTGCACAGCGCGCAGCAAACCCCGCTCATCAAATACAACCCGCACGGGCAGCGGGAAAGGGTGTACCGCTTGTACGCTCCCAACGTTGATAAAAACGGGCGCCGCGTTCCGGCGCTGACCAAGGCCAAGATTGTGCGTTTGGACGGCGAGATCGGCAAGCGCCGGCGGGTGGCGGCCTACATGGAACACCGGCTGGACGACGGCTTCGTGTGCGAAGTGGTGTGCGAATTTGACGCGGAAGCCAACGTGCACGTGAAGGCGCATTTTCGCCGGGCGGTGCCGTACGGGGACGCCGAAAATGATTACGACAACGACGCCAACCGCGTGCTGCGCGCGTGCTTGAACCCCCTTTTGGACGAAACACGCCGGTTTCTGCAGAGCACCGGCGGCAACAGCATTGACCGGTTCTGCAGCATTGCCGTGCCGACGGTGGAAATTGTGGACATTGGGTACTCCTCGTATTTGACGGACACGCCGATGATACGGGCGCAGGGCATCATGGGGTGCGTGTCGGCCGTGTTCACGGTGATTAACGAAACCGACGGCGAAATCAGCATGCGCTACAAGCGCGTCTCCAATTACGACGAGCGCTTCGGGGCGGAAGCGTACATCGCGGAACGCATGCGCAAAGACGCCACGGTGGGCAGCATTGTGGCCGGGCTCGTCAAAAACCGGCTGGTCAAGACCGACGAAGCGGCCATGCAGCGCATTGCGGATTATCGCTTGGCGGAGCAAGTCATGGAGAGCGCGCACCGACGCAGCCGGACGCGCATCAAGCAACCCGGATTTTTAACCGTTGTGCGCCGTGAAAACACGGAACTGCACATTGAAATCAGCGACATCACCAGCGTGAGGTACATCCGCCTGCTGGAGATTTATTTGGATGCCGTTTTGCGGATTGCCGCGTATGAAAAAAACAAACGAACCACCCGCGTGCCGATGTCCATCCTGGAAAATTTGTGCTCCAAGCGTTCCGGACGCAAGGTGACCGAAGTGAAAGAGGTGAATGAAGGGAATGAAGGGGGCGACGTTCCCGCATTTGTGGCCGACCTGTCGTTTGACGACCGCATCGCACTGGAACGAGCGCTGGAACGCGAAGCCGAGGGGGCGGGGGGTGCATTGGAAGACGTGTCCGAAGCGGACGTGCTCGGCATGATGGATCTCATGATGGAAGAAGACGAAGAAGGCGACGAAGGCGAAGAAGGCGAAGGTGAAGAAGCCGTCGGTAAAATAGGTGGCGCTCCCAAAAAAACGGGTGCTCCCAAAAAGACTGGTGCTCCCAAAAAGACTGGTGCCGCCGATGTTATGTCCGAATCCGAGTCCGAGTCCGAGTCCGAGTCCGAGTCCGAGCCCGAGTCTGGTTCTTATGCGCCCCAGTCCTTGAAAAATCCGAACCCGTTTGAGCACAAGCTGCAAAAAAGCGAGCCCATCCTGTTTCTCTCTAAAAAAACGGGGAATTATGACACGTATTCCACGAACTGCCAGTCCAACATCAAGCGGCAGCCGGTGGTGCTGTCCAAACGGGAATACGACGAGTTGCACGCCGACCCGGAAACGCGTCCGCTTCTGAAGGACGCGCTGGAATACGGTTCCGACCCCAACAACAAGTACTATTACATGTGCCCGAGATACTGGAGCTTTAAAGACCGGCGACCCATGACGGAGCAAGAAGTGAACGACAAGCGCTTGGAACGGCACGTCATCGGCAAAAAAGATAAGGAAGTCACGCTTGATAAATACATTTTTGAATTCAACGACTACGGCAAGGAGCACATGGGCGCCAAAGGGTACATTCCACATTACCCCGGATTTTTGAATGCCAGCGTGCACCCCAATGGCCTCTGCGTCCCTTGCTGCTTTAAAAAAAAACAACAGTTTGCCGATTTAAAAGTGTGTGAAGACAAACTGCGCACGGCAAAGGCATCCGTCGGACAAGCGCAAGACGTAGCGCAAGACGTAGCGCAAGACGTAGCGCAAGACGTAGCGCAAGACGTCGCAATGGCACCAGTCGCACCAGTCGCAGCAATGGCACCAGTCGCACCAGTCGCAGCAGCAGCCCCGCCCCAAAAGGGCATGGACGATTACATCGTGGGTCCGGACAAATTTCCGATTCCGCTGGGTCGGCGCGGGTATTTGCCCCAGCCCGTGCAACGATTTTTAAACTACGACAACAGCACGTGCCAAGTGAGTCAAACCAACAAAACATTGAAGAAGAACGTGGCGTGCTTGCTGCGGCACGGGGTGCAGGACGGGGGGAGTCTAAGCGAACGGCAGTCGTTCATTGCGTGCATGGCCGCCATGCGACAAGACGACCGTCCCAAAACCATTCCCGAAATGAAACAAATTATTTTGGACGGCATCACGCTGGACTCGTTTCTAACGTACCAAAACGGCGCGCTAATTGACGCGTTCAAACCCGCCCCCGGCCAGGAGAAGGAAGTCCACGCGTCCGCGTCCACGCACAAGAGCAGCAACTACGTCTCAAAAATGACCGCAAACATGAAGGGCAAGGGCGCGGCGGCGCAGAGGGCGGCGATGAGCAACACCATCAATGCGTACGAAAATTTCCGGCGGTTCATTGCAAGCAACGACGCCGTCATTGACCACACCTACATGTGGGACATTTTCACCACGTTCAACCCCGCCATATTCAACACGCAGCAACAGCGGTTTGAAAAGGCACAAGAAAAAGGGGTCATCAGCAAAGAACAAGTTGCACAATTCGCGCGCAACATCGGGTTCAACCTCGTCATTCTGGAAATTCCCAAGGACGACAACAGCGACGCGCTCAACATTGTGTGTCCGTCCAATCACTATTCCAACAACCAGTTCAATACGCACAAACCAACCGTCATACTGATCAAACAATACAACTACTACGAACCCATATATCAATTCACGGACAATGACAATGCCAAAAAATCCGACATCAAAAAAACGTTCAGCTTGCTGAATGCCGCCACGCTCATGCCCAACCTGAAAGTCATGATTGAGCTCATCCGAGACCAAATTCTGCCGGGATGTGCTCCGATCAAGGTTCCAACCGTTAAACCGTACACCTTCAAATACAACATTTCGGCCGAGGACGCCATTTCCATTTTAAAGAAGGACAAATTTACGGTCAATCGGCTGGTGCTGAATTACGATTCCAAGGTCATTGGACTGGAAGTTGAAAAACGGGACTCCGCCGGATTGCACTCGGGCATCGTGATGACGGCGGCATCGCCGTTGGACCCGCAGCTCACGGACCTGGTCATGATGGACGATCCCGACATTTGGAGCTCGTACGAGGACACGATGCGGTTCCTCGCGTTTGTGAGCAAAGAAACCAAGACCCGAATTCCGTGCCTGCCGCGCATCAACGTCATTGACGACGGCCTTCTCATTGGCGTCATGACGGAAACCAACCAGTTCGTGGAAATTCGGCCGTACATTCCAAAAACGGAACTGCCGCGTGTTCCCGGCGAAGTGTTCACCGAATACAACACGACCAACCCCAATGCCGCCGACGCGGAAGTGCAAACGGCGGGGTCCAAAGAAGACGCCGAGCGGGTGAAATACGTGCGACGCATTCAGCTGGAAACCGAACTGTACTCGCTGTTTCGCAATTCCATGCGCATCATGATCAACAAAATAAAGAACATGCACCGAAAGAAACAGTTGGAAGACATTGTCGCGCACAATGATGGGACCCACCAAGACAAGCTTCGCGAAATCATGCGGATCTGCAGAGAGATGGGGGACCCGTCCATCCAATTCACGCAAATGTCGGACGCCGTCCTGAACGCGTTCAAATCCAAGTCCGCCGAATTCATGCAGTGCCTTTCGGCCGAGAATCGCATTGAGTATGGCCCAAACACGTGCATGCGCGCGGTCAACGCAGACGCAAAGGAATGCATCATATTTTTGCCGCACAAAAACTTGATCAACGGAATAGACAACCGCACATTTTATTACGGCAAATTGGCCGACGAACTGGTGCGATACACGCGCATTCGGCGGTTCATTCTGTCGTCCGCGTCCTCGTTCTCCTCGCTCACTCCGGTTGCATATGAGTTGCATTCCAATGAAATCATTTTGTTGCATTCGCAGTTGGAGCCCCATTTTGAACACCTGGCGCCACTCGGAGCTGGGTCCTTTGCGCGATACAACTCGTTCACAACTGCAAACCCCGGCCTGAATCCGGGCGAAGTGCCGTCCAGCAACTATGTTGGTGTTGGCGCCGCGGTTGTTGGCGCCGCGGTTGTTGGCGCCGCAGTTGGTGAAATGCGGCCCGAATCTCCCGCTGCTGTTGCGGTTGGTGCTGGTGCCGTGTGCAAACCGTTTGCCCTTAAACCGCTGACAGGCGCCGCATCGCATTATTTCCCCAAAACGATGCAATTGCTCGCGTTTGACAATGCCGGAGGGGGGGAGTGCACGTTTGAAGCCTTCCTCGCCATCATGAAAGAGGAGCGCGCCGACTATCACGACGTGGATGTGCGCGAATTAAAAGACATTCTGGTGGGCAAATACGCCGAGCTCGCGCGCACGCACAAGGTGCAGCTGATGAATTATTACAAACACTTGACCGCCAACCGCCGAGTGCTGGCCACCAATGTGCAAGACTTCATCGTGAACTCGTTTCATTACATGACGCACTTGGACATGTGGCTTCTGGCACAGCATTTTCGCATCCCGGTCGTGCTGTTTGCCGGGCACGTGCAACACCCCTTGGTTGAAAATCAACAGCCCGCGCTGGTGCTGTATCATGCGCCCACCGACGACGACACAAATGAGACAAATGCCGCGTTTTATTACGTCATGTCAACCGGACGCACCCGAGATGTTGCCCCCAATTACAGCATTGTTCGCACGCACGCAACCAACATGAAGTTCCCCCTCAGTCAATGCACCCAGTCGGCCGGCTTTGTGGCCGACATCATGCGCCAACTTGTCGTTGGTGTGGGTTCGGTCGCACAATTTGTCGCGGAATACGTGCCACTTGTTAAAAAGCGGATTGCACTAAAGGATGCTGCGGATGAATGAAAAATTCATAATTCATACCCGTGTGCTTCAGCCCAAAATTTAAAAAATGAATACGTCATTTTTTGAATCGGGTTCAATGATGCGCTTCATCTACGAAAACGCCTTTGTGTTTTACGGGTTCCTCCCGCCTTCGGTGACCTAGATGGTTTCGGTGGTGACCTAGATGGTTTCGGTGGTGACCTAGATGTTTTCGGCGGTGACTGCGCCTTCGGTGACTGCGCCTTCGGTGACTGCGCCTTCGGTGACTGCGCCTTCGGTGACTGCGCCGAATGCCGCGGAACCACGTTCGCCAATTCAAACGCCGTGTGTTTGCACAATTCAACCGGCATCTTGCACCGAGGCGATCGGCGCGATGCGGTGCAATCGCACGTGCGCACTAAACGTCTTGGAATCGGTTTCGGTTGATCCGTGAATTTCATCACGGCGAGCTGGCTCATTCCAGTTAAACCGGAACTCATGGTTCGCATCGTCATGCGGATCGCGCCGTTCACCTTTGCTTCCAATCTTAGCGCAGTTGTACGTTCGGCGTCGGTTTCAAGCGACCGCATGTGAATTCCGGAAAGTTGATACGGACAGCGAAACTGGATTGCAAAATCAATTGCTAAAGGCATCAACCCGGCTTCGCTGCACCTTTGCGGATTCAATGCGCACTCAATAATGATTCCATCTATCTCTCGGGATAGTAGCGCCTTTTTTTGTTTGTCCATGACGCGTTTATATTTGCATTTATATCATATTGCAAATATTATTTATTGTTGCATGAATATTTGTTGCATGAATTGCGGCGGCGTTTGCATGTTTTGCTTCTAGCCCGTTGCTTGCTTCTTTTTGTGCCACCCACGCTGCGTTCGCTGTCGCTGCTGTTGCCCGGGCTCTTCGCTCCGAGCGGCAGGATTTCGTCGGGAACTCTGCACGACAGAACCACCACAAAATCGGTTTCTGGGTCAATTAATTTGCGGTCAATTCCAATCTTAATAAGACGAGATAGCCGTATTTTGTCACTGCCGCGTTCATCCGAAAATTCAAAATGCGAATAACGATCCATGCCTCGTAACGTGGTCTCATAATTTTTAATAGTCTCCCTGAGCGAATGCATTATGAACCCTTTTCTTTTAAAGTTTGCCGGGTTCGCACGCAGTTCTGCGAGCTCTTGTTCGGCCTTTGTTTTTGCTTTTACAATCGCATCAATTTGGTCATGATTCCATTTCTTAAACTTTTCATATTCTTCAACGGGCTTACCGAGGCTTCGTTTATCCACCAGGCCAAACTCTTCTGTAATGTAGTCCACCTCGCCAGTTTGCGCATCAAACCTCGCAATTCCTTCAACAAATGCCGCCCCTTCGCAAAATAACGTTACGTCTGCAATTTTTTTTCCAACCCGATGGCAACGAAACCGGCAGTCGTGTTGTTCACTTGCTGGAACAACCGCCGCTCGCGTCTCGCAAAGCGCCCGTTTAATTACTTGTCGGAAGGCGTTCTTTGTTTTAGGTGGCTGCGGGGATTGCAGAAGAGTCGTCAGCGCATTCACGAGCATCACTTGGGGCGGGTCATCCGTTACTGTCAACCACATCGGTTTTCCGAACTTGGCGGACGTAAACGTGTCAACCTTGGACGTCTTTGTGATGACGCGGTTTCTCCGATAACTGCGGGAGCTCACCGCCTCTCCGGATGGGCCGAGTGGATACCCCATCACTTGATGCTCGAATACTGGGAGGGCAGGGTCATCGCCTTCACCTTGCACCACTGGAATCATTCCGTGTGCGTGGATAATAAAAATGCGAGGCGCACGTTTCATATCGGGAGACGATGGTCTTGGCGACGACGGCACGTGTCTTGCCGCCGCCAGTTGCCACGGCGGTTGTTGCAAAGAAAAAAGCTCTTGTTCCTCAATCCTTTTCAGAATTACATTCGACAAAAATAACAGGCCATCCGTCGTTACGTTTTGGCACACCATTTCATCATTGATCTTGAATGGCGCATTGGGCGTGGCATTGTATGCACGAATCGCGAGGATTAACAAGTTCATTGATGCGGGTTGGATGGGAAAGCCGTCGCCGAATCGTCTAGCAAGTTCACAAATTCCGTCATTAATAATATCCGCCAGGTCTTCGGTTAGGTCATCATTCAAATCACCGGCATCACTCCTCAAACGGTTGAATGCTTCCACTAGATGCGGATACTCGGCGTCATATTCTCCCCTAAAAATGGCCTTGCGCTGGTTCATTATATGCCGCACAATCATTTTGAGAGACAGGCCCGCCAGTTTGCTGTTAATGCTATCCATCAAAAACAATACAAGCAAATGGTTATATACTTAATTTGAGTATAAAAATATTTTATACTAAAATGATTTTACAATGCGTGTAATGCAATAACGTGCAATGCAATAATACAATACCGCAATGCATCTTAAAACCCGACGTTGTAGTTGTCCGCGCCATGACCCAGATCCGCCTTCTGGATGCTGCCCACATTGGACTCAATGGTCAGATTATCAAACGCGCACGCGCTCGTGTCCATGGCAGCCGCACCCATGGCCTCCGCAATCTCCGCCTGCTCGTTCTTCGCCTGGAACGCCACGTCCTCCATCTTGGCAATCATCTGCGGCAGATCCAGCATGACCTGGAAGCTGCTGGTGCCATAGTACCCCTCCTGACCGCACATGACGTTGGCCGAAATGCCGCGCATTTGATCCAGCTCCGCATGGCGCGCGGCCTTCAAGAACATCTCCGGCGTCTCCTCAAACGACGCCTTGGCAATGGGGCCAATGTTGTCGTTGTTGATGCCGTGCCGGAAAATGGACACCATGCCGGCACTCGCCGTCATGCGGTCGCACAGCAGGCTCAGGTGATGGTAATTGATGTACGTGCCGTCGTTCTCAAACACGCCCGTCATCTCGGTCAGCAGCGCCTCGCGCGCGGCCTCAATACCCAGCACGCTGCGAATCTCCTGAATGTCGTCGCTGATCGTGCGACTGACGTCAATGTAGTCCAGCGCCAGCACGTCCATCAAGTTGGTTCCCTTCGTGTCTAGAACCCACGTCTCCTTCTTCACGTACGCGCCGTCCTCCTTGTGCAACGTGTCCATGAGCTTGCGCAGCGTGACCTTGCTGATGTTTTTCAGGCCGCGCAGCACAATGTTGTTCAGCAGCTGGTCCTGGAACGCCTTCAGCAAGTAAATCTTGTCCGACTGATCCAGCGGGTTCTCCTTCGGCTTCAGCGGCTTCTTGCCGTTGATGTTGTTCATGCGCAGACGGAACACCAGCTTGTCGGCGTTGTAGTCGGCGTATATGCAGCTCACGTCGTCGCCGTGGCTGTTCTTGATCGCAAAGTGCACGTCGTCCATGGTGATGCGCTTGTCCAACATGGCCTCGCGGCTCATCACCATGCGGATGATCCACTTGGAACGCCCCGAATCATTCGCGTCGGCATCGTCGGCCTCAGGAATGCCCGCGCACTCGTTCAGCATGCGCTGGTACTCGTAATACTGCAACATCGTGCTGCGGTCCTCCTGAATCAGCGTGTTCAAGTCGTCGGGGTCAAAGCAAATGGACACGCTTTCCACCAGCTCGCTCAGCTGCGTGAGCTCAATCTGCGCAATCAGCTCCTTGGCGCGCTCGCAATCCGTCTCCTCGTCCTTCTTCAGGCAAATGGTGAGCGACGAGTTCTTCGGGTTCTCGGTGATGGACAACAACTCCTCAATGCGGGGCACACCGCGCGTCACGTTCGCCTTCATGGCAACACCGCTGCCCGCTGTGTGAAATGTGTTTAAGGTGAGCTGCGTTGTGGGCTCACCAATGCTCTGGGCGCTGATCATGCCCACCATTTCGCCTGGCGCGATGAGCGAGTTCTTGTATTTCAGCACGATCATTTCCAGCAGCACGGTCAGCGCCTTCTTGTTGAAGCGCTTCACCATGAGCAGGTCCTTCGGCGACAGGTAGTAGAAGAACATGACCTTGAACAGCTGGGTGGGCGCGCAATAGTGCATGCTTTCCAGGCGCTTGTAGGCCGCCTCAATCATGGCAAACGCTTCAAGCGGCGTGATGTCCACGATGGAGTTGTTGTTGATTTGCTGCAGGCCCTTGACATTGTTGATGGTGTGGGCGAATGCCACTGGCAGATAGACGCGGTCGTTGTTCTTGTTGCGGAACACGCGCTGAATCACCTTTTCGCGCTCCTCAATCATGAAGTCAATCCACTCCTTGCACTTGGCGTCATTCTCGTCCTTCTGCTTCTTCATGCGCGAAATGACGCCCTTGGTGAATGCCGCCGTGAACACCACGTCCTTCGGGTCGCTGCTCGGCATGTGGTAGTGCGCGTAAATCTCGTCCAGACCCAGGTTCACCAGCGGCACGATCTGGCTCTCCACTTTCACGGGGTCAATGCCGTCCTCGCCGTAGCTGAACTGAACGACGCGGCCCTTGTTGTTGCGCACCGTCATGTCGTACTCAATCTTCAAATCCTCCATGCCCTTGATGAGTCGGCGCTGGATATATCCAGTGGAAGAAGTGTCGCGCACTTGGAGTCCATTCGCCAAGCCAAAGTTGAGCGTGGTGGGAATGGTCAAATCATACATCTTGGGGTGATTCACGGGGTCAACGTATTCAATGCTGACAATTGCATCCAGAATCACGTCGTTGAGAACACTTTGACCATCACGACCATCATCCGTCCATGTTGTGATGGATTTCAAAACCTGGTCCTTCTCTGCATCGTCAAAGGTAATTTGCTGTGCAAATTGGCTTGCATTTTGACCACGAATCGTGAGTTGTGAATACCAGCCAGCGCAACCAGGTTGATCACCCACGATGGAAATCTCTGCGTGAATGCCTAAACGAGAACAGAGAAACGCAAAGTCTTCCACGAGGCGATGTTCGCCAAACGTGAATTCAATGGTGGATAATGCAGATGAAACAAACGCATGTTTTGAAAAGTACGACCCAATGAGACCCTTGATGTATTCCTTTCCTGCGACATACGATTCCGCTGGAATATGTTTTTCAATGGAACTGGCAGCATCTTTGCCGCGTTCAAATTCAGCCTCTGAATCTTCATCTGCACGGTAATTGCAAACATGCTTTGCCACTGGCACGAAATCGCCAACCTTGATTTCGTCCGTGTATTTCTCGCGAAACTCACCCAGTTCCGCATTCCAAACCAGCAGTGATTTGTTGGCGGTGACGGTGACATAGCGCCCAGCATGAGTCGTGATCTTGTACAATTTTTCTCCAGGGTCGTGTCTCGTGACTGCGCTCACGGTTTCCCAAGACACGTGGCCGTCGTAGTCCATTGTGACGATCTTGACGGGATGATCCAGCTCCAAATATTCCATGTTTTGCTCCGTCATGCGCTGCACTGATGAGGACGACGAAATGTGCGCATCAATCCATTCGCCAATTTTGACATACTTGGGCTCATCGTTTTCAACGACGACCACGGGGGTTTCCCATGTCACGGATTTGACCGCGGTGTCAATGAGACCCACGCGACCACCCATGGCGTGGAAGAAGAGCTCCTCCGGCGTGAGCCCCGAAATGAAGGAGTTCTCCACGAAGCCGCGCGCGCCCGGGGAGTCGTCGTATTTCGTGAAGTGCGGCAGCGTGCGGTTCTCAAACCCGTAGGGGATGCGCTTGCCGTCAATGAGCTGCTGCCCGAGGCACGCAATCATCTGCGAAATGTTCAAATCGCTGCCCTTGGAACCCGCCTTGACCATGGTCACGAAGCGGTTGTCCTTGTCCAAGCTCTTCAACCCGATTTTGCCCGAGTCGTTTGTGGCCTTGTTCAAAATGTTGGTGACCTGGAACTCAAACTCGTCCTCGTTGGTGTTGCCCGTCGCGTTCTCAAAGATGCCGAGATACGTCTGATCAATCAAGTTCTTCACCTCCTTCTTTTTCGCCGTGATGGACTGCGCAATTTGCTCGTTCGTGCTGCGATTGGCAATGAGGTCGCTGATGCCGACGCTATAAGCGCTGCCCTTCATGTACTCCGTGACAATGTTCTGCAGGTTGTCAATGAAGTCGGACGCCGCCATGTTGCCGAAGTCGTTGCAGGTGCGCGTGATGAGGCCGTTGCTGCCCCCGCCGAGCACGTCCTTGTCCAGCTGCCCGCGCAAATACTTGCCGTCCATGATCTCCAGCACGCCGGGCGACGTCGCAAAGTCGTCGTTTTCGCCGAAGCCCTTGGTCTTGTATTTCATGGTGAATGCGGGCATGATCTGCGACAGGATTTGGAAACTGGTGATGCGCTCCGCGTGAGAAGCGAATAGTCCCTCGTTGACGCCGCCGTACGCCATGAGCAGGTTCATGGCATCGCGCGGCGTAAACGACACGCCCGGGCGGGTCAACCGATAGGAACCGAGCAGCGAGTCCTGGAAGATGCCGATGATGGACTGATTTTTCGCCGGACTGATGATTTGGTACGGCACGGCTGCCAGGTTCTTCAGCTCCGCCTCGGCTTCCTCATCCTGCGGCATGTGCATGTTCATTTCGTCGCCGTCAAAATCGGCATTGTACGGCTTGGTGTCGCCGACGTTCATGCGGAACGTGTCGCCCTGGCGCATGATGCGCGCAATGTGACACATCATACTCATGCGGTGCAGCGTGGGCTGACGGTTGAACAGCACGCCGTCGCCGTCCATCATGTGGCGGTGCACAATGTCGCCGTTGTAAAGCACGATGTTATCGCGGTCGGCGTATCGCAGCGAAATGTTCTCGCCGCCCTTGCGCTCCAGAATCTTCGCGCCCGGGTACTCCTCCGGCCCGTTGCGCACCAGTTTGGTTAAAAAGCGGCGGTTCATGTCGTTCACCACCACCGGCTTCGTGATGTTCTTCGCAATCTTGAGCGGCACGCCGAGCTCCCGAATGGACAGGTTGGGGTCGGGCGTGATGACGGAACGCGCCGAAAAGTCCACGCGCTTGCCCATGAGGTTGCCGCGCACGCGACCGCCCTTGCCGTTCAAGCGCTCCTTGATGGATTTGAGCGGGCGGCCGGAACGCTGCGCCACGGGTGCCGCGCCCGGAATGTTGTTGTCCACCAGCGTGGCGCAGTAGTACTGCAGGACCGTGTGCCAGTCGGCGATGATGTTGGCCTGCGCGCCGTCGCGTATTTTCTCCTGCAGCGTCTTGTTTGCCTTGACGATGTTGACGATGATGTGCGTGAGGTCGTCCTCGCTGCGCTGCTGGCCGTCCATTTTGATGGAAGGGCGCACCGCCGGCGGGGGAACCGCCAACACCTGGCAAATCATCCAGTCCGGACGCGAAAACGCGGGACTGAACCCCATGAACGACACGTCGTCGTCGCTGATTCTGCGAAAGATTTTGAGCACAATGTCCGGGGTGAGCAGCATGTTCATTTTTTTGGCGTCTTCCTCGGATATGCCCTTGATGCCGTCGCTTTCCCACTCGGCGATCAGCGTGGCCAAATTTTCCTTCTTTATTTTTTTGGGCATGAGACAGCCGCAGCCGTCTTCATTGTCGTCGCCGCAGCGCTTGATCTTGCTCGCCACGCCGAACACGTACGACCAGCGCTCATCCGGCAGCATTTTCAGCGCTTGCTTGTGCGCATCCTTGCTGATGAGCAGTCGGCTGCATTTGATGCAAACGCATCGCAGAATCTTGTGCACGGTGGCCAAATGCTGGTAATAAAACACCGGGGCGGCCAATTCAATGCGGCCGAAATACCCGGGCGTGGTCATGTAGTCCAGCCCATCGGTGGGACAAAGCATGCCCGGCTCGGACACGCCCATGTACGGGCAAAACAATCCGCCGATGACGGGCTTGTTCCCCACATACGTGTCGCGACTCGTAATTTCCGTGACCGATCCTTTTCTGATTTCTTCGGGGGACAGCATACTAAATTGAATGCCAACGATTTTGGATACTCGGGGTTTGATTGAGGATGAGGACGCCATTGTTACGTTGAGCGTGTGTGGCGTGTGTGTGTCTTAAAAATGATAGAATCCTCCTTATACTTACTAAATAATATTTAGATTGTTTTTGCAATCAATTTTTATTAAAACCCGCCAGAGCGTATGATTTGAGCGTATGATTTGAGCGTATGATTTAATAATTGATTTATGAAAAAATTGAAAACAAAAATTGAAATATAAACACAATGCACTGATTACTTACAAAGAACAAAGAAGCCATGCCCGTCTACATTTCAACCGTGCCGAAGAAGCGAGTTACCAAATCAAAGAAACAAGAAGATGCTGCCCGCGTTTACAAGAACGGCAGTTTCGGTCCGGATCCCAATGCACCGCCCCAACCCCCGTCACCCGACAGCGATGCCACCACCGACAATGACCTTGATGACGCTTCCATTGCGCCAACAACCGAACCAGTGGTAACCACCGAACCAGTGGTAACCACCGAACCAGTGGTACCCACCGAACCGGTGTCATCAACCAAACTTCAAAAAGAACCAAAAACCAAATCTAAAAAAACAGCAGAGAAGGCAGAGAAGGCAGAGAAGGACAACTCATATGACCGTTTGGAAGTGAATCGTCTGTTGTCTGATTTGTTCCCTTCAACTTACATGACCGAAAAACTGAAACGGCTTGCATCTGCTGCCGCGTCTACGTCTACGACAAACATTCAAAATGGATCCAATCCCGATGATGCAATCGTGAACGCAATCCTTGAAAATGCATTCTCGGGAACGGACTCCCCAATATTGCCACCACCGGCAACAACATCAACAAAGGCAAATGCAGCAAAGGCAACCACAGCCACAGCCACAGCCACACCCACAGCCACATCCACATCCACAGCCACGGCCATAAAGGCAAATGCAACCGCGCCATCAACCCCAGCGCCATCAACCCCAGTGCCATCATCAAAGGCTACAAAAAAGGCACCAGCCGCCCCTGAAAAACAGAAACAGAATTTCAACATCATCATCCACGTTGAGCCAAAGCCAAAAAGATCGGATGACGCCATTTCTAGGCGTCTAGATTTCGGCAATAAAAAGACAACGCATGCCGACGACGAACCCGAGAACCACGACGACGACAGCGACGAAGACTACGTTCCCGACGACAGCGAATACGATGAAGACGACGATGAAGACGACGATGAAGAGTACGAGGACGACGATGAATATGAGGATGACGACAGTTATTCTTCGTCATCCGACGATGAAGACGAAGAAGAGGATTGCGAAGCATTGGAAGCCTTGCAGCAAAAATACATGGATGAATTGACCATGATGCAATCGTTGCGCGCAACCTACGAAGGAATGCTGGTCAAGGACAAAACAAACCGCGTCGTGTCGAATCAGCTGAAAACTCTCAAGGAATCCGAGGAAAAAATCAAGAAGGAACTGGACGAACTTACGCACAAGCAGAAACGCAAAAATTCAAAGAAGTTTCGCAAGCTGCTGCGCAGAAAGAGTTCCACGAACGACTTGGATTACTTCAAGAAGCACCTCACCATCCAGGAGCAGCGCGCACTCATTGACGAATTGAACGAAGTCACCAAAGTGACTGCAATTGAAAAGCCGTACAAGTTGACACTGCTGGAGTCCGACATTCCGCGCGACATGAAGGCCGTCGCCCTGCGCAAGGTTGGCATGCTGCAATACATGGAGCCGGGCTGCGGCGAGTACTGCAAGTTGAAGAACTGGGTGGATGCCTTCATGCAGATCCCCTTCAACCGAAACAAAAATCTCCCCATCACCATTGCGGACGGCGTGGATAAATGCCACGAGTTCATGACCGCCGCCAAAACCCATCTGGACACCGCAGTCTACGGCCTCAACGACGCCAAAATGCAGATCATGCAGATGGTGGGACAGTGGATCGCGAATCCCGCCGCCATCGGCACCGCCGTTGCCATCCACGGCCCCCCCGGCACGGGAAAGACGTCGCTGGTCAAGGAAGGCATCAGCAAAATTCTGGGGCGCGATTTTGCGTTCATTGCGCTGGGAGGCGCCACCGACAGCAGCTTCCTGGAGGGGCACTCCTACACGTATGAGGGCAGCATGTGGGGCAAAATCGTGGACATTCTCATCCGATGCAAATCCAGCAACCCGGTCATCTACTTTGACGAGCTGGACAAGATCAGCGAGACGTCCAAGGGCGAGGAAATCGTCGGCATCCTCACGCACTTGACCGACACGTCGCAGAATTCGCAGTTTCACGACAAGTACTTTTCGGAGGTGGCGTTTGACTTGAGCAAGTGCCTCTTCATCTTCAGCTACAACGACGAGAGCCGCGTCAACCCCGTGCTGCTGGATCGCATGTACAAGATTCGGACCACGGGCTACAGCACCAAGGACAAGACGTTCATTGCGCAGAACTACTTGATTCCGCGCATTCGCGCCGAGGTTGCGTTCGTAGAGGGCGACATCGTCATTCCCGACACCGTCGTGGAATACATGGTGGAACAGCACACGCTGAAGGAGGCGGGTGTGCGCAATTTGAAGCGCTGCTTGGAAACCGTTTACACAAAGTTGAACCTGCACCGGCTCATGCGCCCCGGCACGCAGCTGTTTGACAACAAGGAAACCTCGCTGGAGGTGTCGTTTCCTTACGGTGTGAGCCGAGAAGTGGTGGACAAGCTCATCAAAAAGAACGACTCCGACCGCCCCAACATGAACCTGTATTTATAGTAGGGAACCACGGTTCACAAGGCACATCGCAGTGCCTTTGGTGTCATGCATTTGCAAATTAAAATAAAAATATAACATTTTTTATTTTATGTGTTTTTTAATTACTTATTGATGCGGCTGTTGTGGTTGTTGTGGCTGCTGTGGCTGAACCAGCCCCTTGGACTCGCGATCCAAATAATTGGCGCGGTTGTCCAAGTTGGCGTCATAACTGGCATAACTGGAATACTGCGCGTTGGTTTGGTTTGGATAAAACGCGACCTTGTCGGCATTGTTTCCCTTGTTTCCCTTGTTTCCATTGTTACCATAAACGTACTCATTTGCGTTTGGCTGCTGGGTAGCGGCCTGGCGGTGACGAGGCGCGGATGGCGCCACGGGTGACGGCGCCACGGGTGACGGCGAACCGCGCACCATCATGTTTGCCAATCCAAACATGATCGTAAAAAACACCAAAAACGGGATGGCCACTAGCACCCATGCCACGGTTTTATACCCTTTGTTGCACAGCGTGTTCAAAATCCAGGTCCAAAACAGGAACCACATTATTTTCAAAACGAACACGTAGGTCGTGTTTTGAACCGGAGCCGACACGTGCCCCGCGGAATACACTTGAGTGTTTCCAGCGTTTTGAATCCAGGACACGACGACTGCCAAGAGGGAGATGACGAGGTACGTTAATGCGGGCGCGCACAACATGGCTGCTCCCCCCGAAGCCGCCGTTGATGACAGAGCCACAGAAGTGGTGGAAGAACTCATTGGATCGTGTTGCGTGTTGCGTGTTGCGTGTTGCGTGTTGCGTGTTGCGTGTTGTTGCGTTATGAAATTTCACTATATTATTATTATTCAGTCGCTTTCGTTTAAAACTCGGTGTTCAGCGTGCGGTTTCCGCCGCGCTGGTTCAAATAGTCCCACTGCTTTTGACTGGTGCACACGCACCCGGTGCTGGACGAGTAGTAGCTGGGGCAGCACTCCGGCTTGACCTCGTTCTGGGCAAAAATGAGGAGTTCGCCGGGGGGCAGGGGGATGGGGCCGCCCTTGTAATACTGTCCCGACTTGGTGTTGTCTTGGTTGCCCACCTGTTTCGCATAGTTGCGAGCCGCGTTTTCCCAACCGCCGTTCGGAGTGCCGGTATCCATGCTGTAATTCAGGGGGGCGCCATAATCGTCCGACCCCAGCATGGTTTGCTGCGTAAACGCTTCCTTAATCACGCTGCCCACGTCGGACGGCATGCCGCCGATGGAAAAAGAGGTGCAGCTGCAGAACAAATGGGATCCTAAAACGATCCCAATCACCACAAACAGCGCGATGAGTTCAACGCGCGCATGATATCCGAGAATCTTCAATTCCATGAGAAATAATAAGATAATAAGTTGAAATGACGATTATATATAATAAAAATATTAATATTTTTTATTATTGCAATAAAAAGCGGGCTTAACCACGAGAAGGTGGAGACGGAACCAGCGACAGACCCTGGATGTGCATGGTTTCCGCCAAAAAATGCGCAATGATGCCCATTGGAATGGCAATGGCAACAAATACGGCCGTCATGGCAATTGCAGCGGCAATGCCAAAAAACGGAATCAACCACAGCAAAACAGTCGCCGCACCCATTGCAATCAAAATGATCACTATAATTTCAAAAATTGAGTTCAACCCCGACTGAATGGTGTCGTACGTGCCATACAGGGTGTACAAGGACGCGGTCATGATGCCTTGAATTTTTCCCATCAGGTCGCGCGCATTCAATAGGAGGCCGACCACCGGCTGCATCACGTTCAGCACGCGCCCCATTATGTCTGCAATGATGGACGACAGCGCGTCCCGTATGCTGTTGATCAGCGTGCGCATCGCATCCAGCGCGGTTGCAATGCCGTGCAACGTGCTCATTGCAACCGATTGCGCGTAATACAGCGGGTCCATGAACGTGGACGAAATGGACTTCAACTCGTTTTGCACGCAGTACTCAAAATTTTCGTTTGTGAACTGGATTTGATCGTGGAACGAACCGCCCGGTTTCATAATGATTCCCGCAAACGGAATGTATGCGGGATTGCACCGGTAATCAAGCCAATTGACGCGGATCATTTTCGCGTTGGCGCGTATTTTTAAATACGCGTTCGCGCAACAAAATGCAAAAACGATGAGCACGGCCCACAGCAAATCGTGCACGTAATCGTCCTGCACTTTGTTCTTGTATAAAAACGACACCCAGGATGCTGCGTCTTCCATATTTTCTTATTAATAAATATCGTTATTTGTTTTTTCTGTTCCGCGTCGCGTCGCGTCTAAAGGGCGCGCACCGTGTCGCGTCTAAAGGGCGCGCACCGTTTGGCCGATGGGCCCGCCCCACGTGTTTTGCATGGTTTGCACGCTGGTGTCCAGCGTGTACATCATCGTGGTCATGATGCCGATGTTTTTGGCCATCATGTCCTTGATTTTAATCACCATGACTTGAATCTGGGTCAGCATGTTCAGGAACACCCCGAAAATGTTTTGGATGCTGCCCGTTAAATTCGTTCTAAAATCGTTCATAAAGCCGCGAACGTCGTTCAAGCTGGACGACAGGCCGCCAATGGTGCTGGTGGTGGCCGACATTAAATAATTCGCGGGTTCCATCAACACCGTCATGTACCCCGACTGCATCGTTTGCATGCACTGCTGAAAGTTCGTTTCGGCGTCGAACCCAAAAAACGATGCGGTCATCATGTAATTGGTGCTGCACTTGTACGCCGGCCAGTTGTCCTTGACATGCTTAATCATAATCAGCATGGCCAACCCAACGTCCAACCCCACATAATACGCTATGATCAACAGCGCTTGCGCGTACGTTGATATTTTGGATGGCGGGTTGGACTTGAACACAACCGGTGGCGCGACTGGTGGCGCAACTGGTGGCGCGACTGTTTCATTGCCTGACATTTTAATTTATTTATCACTATAAAATCCAAATATAATTTTATTTTGAAGTTGGATGCATTATGACAACTTGGTGTAGGATGCAGGAGCAGCCGGGTTGTCGAATGCGCGCTGCGCTGCAGCATTTGTCAACACGCGATTGCTAGCCAAGCTGTTTGCGTTTGCGCCAGCATTATGCGCTCCTGCAAATTGCGGCACGGGCATAACCGATGGAGTGGGACTCGCACTCGGAAACCCCCCACGCCTGGACATGGACCGCTTGCACTTGCGCTTGGACTTGGACTTGCGCTTGGACTTGCACTTGCGCTTGGACTTGCACTTGCACTTGCACTTGCACTTGCGCTTGGACCCTCCACTCACTTTTCTGCCCGATTGTCCCAAAACAACCGCATTGTGCGCAGCGCTTCGTTCTTGACCGGCAGCAATCACGCTGCTACCCGTGACAGTGGAAACGGTTGCAGGCATGGCGGTGCCTCCGGTTGAAGAATGAACCGTGGGGGTGGCAATTACCGCCGCATATGGATTTGCAGTTGCAGTTGGTGCTGGAGTCATTTACACGATACGATATGATATGTAATATAGAACTATATATTTTAAAAAGCATTTAAAACTGGCGCATTGTAATAATATATATTGTGCAATTACAAAATGAACAGCATGACCAGCATGGACCGCCTCCAGTTGGAAAAAATGATTCAGGCAAACGATGCCGCCGACAACACCTCTCAAATACGCGAACTGCGGCACAGCATGCTCATTCACGCCGATGTTGCCACCCTGATCAATTTGAAACACAATTACGCGCGCTTGGCTAAAACCAATCCCGAGCAGTTTGACATGATGTGCGTGAACCGGTGCACCTTTCTGTTCAACAACTACACCGACATTTTCAACAAGGTGAAAAAGGATGAAATTGATTTGGACATTTTAGGGCGACTGCTGGGCGTCCTAAAAATGATTGAAGACGGCAAAGTGGGGCAGCATGAAGCGTCGGTTGAAGTCGGCAGCCTGCTCAAACAAATTTACATTGACAGCGCACTAAAGAAATCGGAAAAACTGGACAAACAGCATGCGGGGTCTTCGGCTTCTTCGGATTCGTCGGCTTCTTTGCCCGCTCCAAAAAAGGTGTCGTGGAAGCAGTTCAAGGCGACGCATCCACCACCAAATTAAAAACTTTGCTAATATGTGCAAAATCAATATAAAATATACAATGCATTGCATTGTATGTATTCGTAAAATGTCATCCTCCCGAAACAGAAATAAAATATTGCTCATCGTGGAATCTCCCGCCAAATGCAGCACCATTGTGGGCCATTTGGGCGCGGACAAGTACGTGTGCGCGGCCACGTTCGGGCACCTCCGGGAGCTCGTCGGCTTGGCCGACATTGACACCGCGTTTGCCGCCGTGCCCCAGTTCCACGCGGTGGACTCCAAGAAAGCCCAGATTGACAAAATACGGGCGCTCGTTGCGGAGTGCAAGGAAACGTACCTCATGACGGACAACGACCGCGAAGGCGCCGGCATTGCGTACCACGCGTGCTGCTTGTTCGGCCTCCCCGTTGCCACCACCAAGCGCGTCGTGTTCAACGAAATCACCCAGCCCGCGCTGGAGCGCGCCATTCAGTCGCCGCAGCTGCTCAACATGGACGCCGTGCACGCGCAAATCGCCCGCCAAGCGCTGGACATGCTGGTCGGGTTCAAAATCACGCCCACGCTGTGGTCCCATGTTCGCGTGGTCAGTTCGGGTTCAGCGCTGTCCGCCGGCCGATGTCAGACGCCCGCCCTGCGCCTACTATACGACAACCAGTGCGCCATTGACGCGGCTCAAGGCCGGGCGGTGTATGACACCGTGGGCTACTTCACCAAGCTGAATTTGAAGTACGAGCTGATCAAGGGGCACGATGACGCCGAAGCCTGCGCCGCATTCTTGCACGCGTCCGCCGAGTTTCAGCACGTCATTCGCGCGCCGAAAATGCACCCGTTTTCTAAAGCCGCGCCGCTGCCGTTCACCACGTGCGCGCTGCAGCAGCAGGCCAGCAACGAGCTGCACTTTTCACCCGCCGACACCATGCTGGCGTGCCAGCACTTGTACGAGGGCGGCTACATCACGTATCCGCGCACCGACAGCCGCGCGTATTCGGCGCCGTTCTTGGAGCACGCCCGCGCCTACATCGCCGAAAAATGGGGCGACAAATACAACAAGCGAGAGGAGGAGGAGGAGGAGGAGGTCGACGGTGCGGTTATTCCTAAACCCGATAAAAAGAAACGCATTGTGGTGAAAAAGAAAAAGGCGACGGCCATGAATGCAGTCATTGCCGTGGACCCGGCGGAAGATGTCGTGGAAGCAGTGAAACCGCAGGAAGCCCACGAAGCGGTGCACGTCACGTCGCTGCACTGCCTTGAAGTGCCCGGCACGCTCACCCCAAAAGAGCAGCGCCTGTATCGCATGATTTGGCGGCACTCGGCAGAAACGTGCATGGCGCCGTGCACGGGAAGCACGCTGACTTCCTGCATCACCGCGCCCGAAGAGCGCGAGTACCGGCACTCGGTGGAACGCACCGAATTTGCGGGCTGGCGCATCGTTTCGCCGGCCAAAACGGATGAAAACAACGCAACCAACGGCTGGTCTTTTTTGCAGGCCGTTGTCCCCGACTCCGGCATAAAATACAACAAGCTGCAGTCCCGCATGCACCTGCACGACCTGAAGTCGCACTACTCGGAGGCGTCCCTCGTCAGCATGCTGGAAGAGCGCGGCATCGGCCGCCCCTCCACCTTTGCCAGCCTCGTGCACAAAATTCAGGAGCGCGGCTACGTTGCGAAACAGGACGTGCCCGGGCGGCGCGTTCGCGGCATTCATTATGAACTGGACGGCGGCGTTCTCAGCCAGTCAGCGGAAGAGCGCGAATTCGGCGCCGAAAAAAACCGGCTGGTCATTCAACCCCTCGGTCGCACAGTGATCGCCTTCCTGTGCGCCCATTTTGCCGAGCTGTTTGACTACGATTACACCAAGCGCATGGAACAACAACTGGACCAAGTGGCGTCCGGCCACAAACCGTGGAGCGACGTGTGCGCCGACTGCCTTTCATGCGTGGATCGCCTGCTGACTGCATTGCCTCCAAGCGCGAAGGATAAACCAGAGAAGGAAACCGCGGGCACATCGGGCACAGCGGGCACATCGGGCTTGTGCAGACTTCTCGGAAAATACAACGGCGCCGACCTCTTCCTGCGCACCGGAAAATACGGGCCGTATTTGACATGGGGAGATCAAAAAAAATCTCTCTCCCATCTTAAAAACAAAACAGGGGATGTGGACGAGGTGCCGTGCTCTTACGACGATGCAGTGCGCCACATTGAATCGTCCGCTACTACGACCCCGACTACTACGACGAATCCGACTACTACTACGAACCCGTCCATTTTGCGCGAAATCAACGCACACACCAGCGTGCGCACCGGACAATACGGCACCTACATTTATTACAAAAATCAAAAAATGACGACCCCCGCATTTGTTTCCCTGCGCGGATTCAAAGAAGACTGGAAAACGTGCGATCTGCGTTTGCTAGAGGCGTGGTCCGCCACCGTACCGGTGAAAAAGAAATAACGCGGGGATCCGCAAATAAATTTCTCATTGTGTTACATACCACGCACCACGCACCACATACCACACACCACATAAATGCGTAGCACATTTAACATACTTGCGCTGGTTCTGGCGCTAACCGCCGCTGACGACGTCCACATTCTCTCCGTGGGGGATTGGGGGTCCGCCGCGCTGGGCGGGTACCATTTGAAAAATGCGCAGAACACCGCCGCCGCAATGCAGTCCTATGTTAAGGCGAACACCCCCCGGCTCGTCTTGAACACGGGGGACAATTTTTATTATTGCGGGATTCAAAACGGCAGCGACCCGCAAATCAACGAAGATTTTGTCGGCCTGTTTGGATCCATTCAGTTGCCTTGGTACAGCATATTGGGAAACCACGACTACGGCTTCAATCCCGATGCGCAGCTGTGGCTGAACCAAACCATTCCTAACTGGGTCATGGACGGCCGCTACTATCACCGGCGCGCGGTCTTACGCGACAGTGGAAGCAACAACGGACTCGTGTTGAACGTCATTGCGCTGGACACCAACCCGTGCGTGGCCGATTACCGAGGCGAGGACCGCGCGAAATGGGATCCGTGCGGCATTCAATACCCCACCTGCGAACCCGTTCCGGATGTGTGCCGCTTCCATGAAAACATCGTGCAGCAAAACTGCACGGCGCAGCTCGCCTGGTTCCGCGCCACGCTGGATTCCATTGATGCCGACAATGAATGGGTGTTTGTGCTGGGGCACCACAAGGCGAACGAAATTAATGTGGAAAACTTTCAGGCGCTGATAAGCGACCCTCGGGTGCATTTATACCTGAACGGACACACGCACAATTTAGAACACTATTCCATTGGCCG
>Ga0209500_10000402_pt1 | contig 37292 bp, 46 predicted proteins | sample S_140212_EF_Meta_FD_187323 | JGI IMG/M metagenome (GOLD analysis project Ga0209500, IMG submission 187323) | Freshwater microbial communities from Lake Simoncouche, Canada to study carbon cycling - S_140212_EF_MetaG (SPAdes) (version 2) | ecosystem: Environmental > Aquatic > Freshwater > Lake ...
GTCGCGTCAGCGAGATCTTGCACGGGAAGCTTTGATGTCGACACTTTGGCTTGACCTTGAAACATACAGCACCGTGCCGATTAAGCACGGCGCGCATCGCTACGCCGAGGAGGCGGAGGTGCTGCTTGTGGCGGTCGCAGTAGACGATCAGCCCACCGACGTGTGGGACTGCACGCAGGGCCACGCCGACTGGCGTGAGCGGCTGCAGGCTATGATCGACGCAGCCGACATGGTCGTCATCCACAACAGTGCGTTCGACCGTACCATCTTGCGCCATCAAGGCGTGAACGTGCCCCTTGACAAGATCGAGGACACGATGGTCATGGCGCTCGCGCACAGCCTGCCTGCGTCCCTCGGGGCGCTTTGTGACATTCTGGGTGTTCCAGTCGATAAAGCTAAAGACAAGTCGGGTAAAAAGCTGATACAACTGTTCACGAAGCCGTGTCCAAGGAACTGGAAAATACGGCGCGCAACGGCGGAGACGCATGCAGATGACTGGTCGAATTTCACCGAGTACGCCCGGCTGGATGTGGACGCAATGCGAGACATACACGGACGCATACCACGATGGAATTATACACATGGTGAGCGCCACCTTTGGCAACTCGACCAAGGAATTAATGACCGTGGTATCGCCGTCGATGTTGACCTCGCCAAGTCAGCAATCCGAGCTTTTCGACGAGCTTCTGGATCTCTGGCCGCTCGTGCGGTCAGCCTGACTGGCGGCGCGGTCCCGAATACAACGCAGCGCGATAAGCTTCTGCAGTACCTGCGCACGGTGCGCGGGCTCGAGCTGGCAGACCTGACGAGGGCGACCGTCGAGACCCTCATGAAGAGCGACCTAGATCCGCTGACGCGTGAGCTGCTCGAGATCCGGCAGCAGGCCTCGGCCACGTCGCCTGCCAAGTACGGCGCGCTGATGGACGCAGCCTCGACGGACGGTCGCTTGCGCGGCACGATGCAGTTCTGTGGCGCGGGTCGCACAGGCCGTGACGCGGGGCGTATCTTCCAGCCGCAGAACCTGCCCCGCTCACCCGACTGGTTCGACGGCGTGGCGCAGGAGCAGACAATCGTCGCGTTCAAGACGGACTGCGAGGACATCATTTACGACAACGTCAGTGAGCGCTGCGCCTTCGCCGTTCGCGGCTGTCTGGTCGCAGCCAAGGGCAAGAAGTTTGCCATTGCCGACTTGTCCAATATCGAAGGCCGCGTCCTTGCGTGGATGGCAGGTGAGGAATGGAAGATCGAGGCATTCAAGGCCTATGATCGCGGCGAGGGCGCAGACTTGTACAAGGTCACCGCTGGGCGCATCCTCGGCAAGGATCCGTTCGACGTGACGAAGTCCGAGCGCCAGACGCAGGGCAAGGTGCCTGAATTGGCGGGAGGCTACGGCGGCGGCCTTGGTGCCTATCGCAAGATGGGCGGCGCTGTGTTCGACGCAATGGACGACGAGACTATCATGGGCATTGTGCATGCGTGGCGTAAGGCGCACCCTGCGACGAAGCGCTTCTGGTACGACATCGAGGGCGCTGCGCGCTCGGCCGTGCGTGGTGAGGGTGAGAGCTTCGCAGTGCGCGATGACATGGCGCGCTTCGACCAACAGAAGGGCCCCGACGGCGTGGACTACGTGCGCTGCCGCCTGCCCTCTGGGCGGTACCTGTGCTACCGCAGCATGCACATCGACGAGGGCGGCAAGCTTATGTACGAGGGTCTGAACCAGTTCACGCGCAAGTGGGAACTGCAGGAGACGTACTACGGCAAGCTGGTCGAGAACATTGTTCAGGCCGTGGCGCGCGACGTGTTCATGACGGGCATGCGCCGCGCCGAGGAGAACGACTACCCTGTCGTCCTGCGCGTGCACGATGAGCTTGTGTGCGAGGTGCCCAACCATAATGGATACGAGGCCGACGTGCTGGCGACAATGATGTCAACGAACCCGAGCTGGTCGATAGGCCTGCCCCTGTCCGCTGCGGGTTTTGAAGGCCTGCGCTACCGAAAAGAATGATATGCTGACTGTACTAGACTTATTTAGTGGGATTGGCGGCTTCACCCTTGGGCTGGAGCAGACCGGCGGATTTAAGACGGTGGCGTTCTGCGAGCAGGACAAGGCCTGCCAGAAGGTACTGGCCAAGCACTGGCCGACCGTGCCTATACACAATGACGTTCGCTCTGTTCCGTTTTCCGAACTGGCTGGCGTGGACGTACTTACAGGCGGCTTCCCTTGCCAAGATATAAGCATCGGCAGTAGCACAAAGAAAGGATTAGACGGTGAAAGATCAGGGCTTTGGGAATACTACCGGCAGTGTATCGCGGAGCTACGACCACGCTTCGCAATCGTGGAAAACGTATTTGCCCTTCGCGCACGAGGTCTCGACCGTATCCTCGGCGAGTTGGCCCAGCTCGGGTACGATGCGACTTGGTCGGAACTCGACAGCCAGTACTTCGGAGTGCCACAGCGTCGACGCCGTATTTACATTGTGGCCGCGCGTGACGGCATCCCCACCGAAACCGACCTTTTCCAGTTTGCGGAACGTAGTGGATCAGACACCGCCAGACGGCTCAAAGCTTACGACCGCGAACTGCAGGACGATTGTGCGTCGCTCGGAAAAGGCGGGGGGCAAGGCGTTGCCTTCTTCACTCGCCAGCGCACTGACGAATTTGCGGTGCGCGGACTGAGCAGCACGCTGACCAAGCGGGATTACAAAAGCTTTACCGACGTCGTCCTTCACGCAGACGGCACCCTGCGCCGCGTCATGCCGCACGAGCGGCTGCGGCTGCAAGGGATCGACGACAAACACTTTGACGGTTTGGGCCTGTCCCGCACCGAACAGTTTAGAATGAATGGGATGACCGTGCCGGTCGTCCGCCACATAGGGGAGCGCATACTGGATGAACTCGTTTGACTTTTCCAAGGTTGAGGACTTCGACGATCACATTGCGCGGTCGATCCCGATGCTTTCACATCTGGACACCATCCTCAACCGCATCATGTTCGACTTTGCACAGGAGGGCACAACGGTGCTTGACGTCGGCTGCTCGGAGGGTCGGCTGCTGAAGCAGGTCGATAAGCGCGCGGACGTGAGCTACGTCGGCGTAGACCGAGACATACAGCCTGAGCTTGCAGACGGCATTCGCTTCATTAAGGACGACATTCTTAACGTGTATCTGGACCCAGCAAGCGTAATTGTCTCGGTCTTCACTGCGCAGTTCATGCCGTACAGCGAGCGCGCAGAGTTTTTTGAAAGGTGCCACGACACGCTGGTTGTCGGCGGCGCGCTGTTGGTCGCCGAGAAACTGCACAGCAACGACCGGCGGCTTGACAACAGCCTGTCCGCGCAGCTCCTGACGTTCAAGCGCAAGACCTTCACCGATCAAGAGATCGTTGACAAGGCCGTCGCCCTCGCGCCGGTAATGCACCAACAGACCGAGGCAGGCTTGATGAGCGAGTTGCACATGTTTCGCTCGGTCGACCCAATTTGGCGCTGGGGCAACTTTGGCTGCTACGCAGCGGTCAAGTGACGCCCGCAGGACGCCTGCAGGACCACCTGAAGCACGTCGTGCAGAAGAGTGGGGGTCAGTACCGCAAGGTGCGATGGGAGGGCCGTAACGGCTGCCCAGACTGTTTTGTGTGGTGGCAGTGGCCCAACGTCGCCTTCATCGAGATCAAGGCCGACAATGACCGCGTCAGCAAGGTGCAGCAGCAAGAGATACAGCGCATGCAGAAATACGGCGTGCCGGTGTTTATCGCGACCAGCAAGGAAGAAATTGACGAAATCGTACAGCAAGTGCGGACTAGCTTAAAATAAGGGGTTGCAACATCTTGTTGCAGGTGGTATAAGGCTCTTGTCAGCAACAAAAAGGAGATCCTGACATGAGTACGTACGAATGGGCGGAACCAAACGCCCCTAAGCCCCAAGCAACTCGCAGTGGATGCAAGGTGCGTTGGAAATACTACGATAACAGCTATGACGCCGAAGCCGCATCGAAAGCTGCGGAGCACGACGCCGAGATACAGCTTCGACGTGGTTACGACTTCGGATATTGCTGCCCCGGCAGTATAAGATGGTGTGAGCCTAACTCAAGCACCGAAGCGGGCGAGAGCGGTCGTTGGGAGGTGTGCTTCCCGTAAAGGCTTGGGGGCAATCGGCCGGTCTGATTGCCCCTAAACTTTTTTTTCATTTAGGTGTTGCAACACGATGTTGCAGTGTGTATAAGGGGGCATCAGCAACGAAGAAGGAGTACAATATCATGCCTACCGCAACACTCAAACCCGTCAAGCGCGCAGCCAAGGGGCACAATCGCTTTTGCGGCCCAGCGGCACTTTCGATCATTTCAGGCATTGACACAGCCGAGGCGTCTGCCGTCATCCGCAAGGGCAACGGCAAGCGCAGCGTCAAAGGCACGTCGCATTTTGATTTACTGCGGGCACTTGCCACCCTCGGCTACAAGGCCAGCTCGGCCGCCAAGATCGACCCGTTGAAGCGCAGGACCAACCCAACCATCGCGGCGTGGCTGAAGAGCGACGAGCGCGACGGCCAGTCGCTCTACCTGATCTCGGCCGGTCACCATTGGCAGGTCGTGCAAGGCCGACGGTTTTGCTGCGGCATCACCAAAGACATCGTCTCGATCCGCGACCCGAAGGTCAAGCGTCGTGCTCGCCTTGTCGCAGTGTGGAAGATCGAGCAAGACCGCAAGGTCGCACTGGCCGACGTGCTGGCGGCGTGATCTTCATCCCACACGACTATCAGAAAGAGGCAATGGCGCACCTGTACAAGGTGCGCCGTTCCGCTTTGTGGATGCCGATGGGCGGCGGGAAGACCGTGTCCACGCTGACTGCACTCGACAACCTGTCGACGGTCGAGGACGTTTTCCCCGTTCTGGTGCTGGCACCGCTGCGCGTGGCCAAGTCGACGTGGCCTGACGAGGTCGCGAAGTGGCCGCACCTGTCGCACTTGCGGGTCAGCGTCATCACCGGCACGCCGAAGCAGCGTCAGGCTGCACTCGACACGCCAGCCGACATCTACTGCACGAATTACGACAACCTCGTCTGGCTGCGCACCACACTCGGTGACGCGTGGCCGTTCAAGACCGTGGTGGCCGACGAGTTCACGCGCCTGAAGTCCTACCGCATCCGTCAGGGTGGGTCGAGGGCACGCGCGCTGGGTCAGGTAGCCCACACGCACGTAACGCGCTTCATCGGGCTTACAGGGACGCCAGCGCCCAATGGTATAGTCGATCTTTGGGGGCAGAGCTGGTTCCTCGATCAGGGCGAGCGTCTGGGCCGCACGTTCAGTGCCTTCGAGAGCCGCTGGTTCCGCAAGGGGTACGACGGCTACAGCCTCGTGCCGCACGCCCACACGCAGGGTGAAGTAGAGGAGAAGTTGAAGGACATTTGCCTGACGGTCAAAGGCCTGCGGGTTGACGAACCAATAACGACGTCAATCTACGTCGACCTGCCTCCGAAGGCGCGCGCTGCGTATGCCGAGATGGAAGAGGAGATGTTCGCCATCATCAATGAGGAGGGTGTCGAGGCACCCAACGCAGCGGTCCGCACGCAGAAGTGCCTGCAGATTGCCAACGGGGCCATATACACGAATGACAAGGGAGTGTGGGAGGATGTGCACGCTGCTAAACTGGATGCGCTGGAGAGTATCATCGAGGAGGCCAACGGAGCGCCGGTCATTGTGGCCTATAACTTCAAGCACGATCTCGAACGTCTACAAGCTCGTTTCCGTCAAGGTAGGGTGCTGGACGCTGACCCTGATACGATCAGGCAGTGGAACGCCGGACGGGTGCCGCTACTATTCGCTCACCCTGCGTCGGCGGGGCACGGACTGAACTTAGCGGACGGCGGGAACATACTTGCCTTCTTCGGCGTTAACTGGAATTTAGAAGAGCACATGCAGATCATCGAACGCATCGGGCCCATGCGCCAGAAGCAGGCGGGCTATGATCGCCCCGTGCACATCTACCCAATCCTCGCACGCAACACGGTGGACGACATGGTTATGGAGCGACTGTCGTCGAAGAAGAGCGTTCAAGAGATATTATTAGAAGCGTTGAAAAGAAGGAAAAATTAATGGCTTTATATTATTCCAAGAACGGCTTCCCGTTCCTTGCACCACCGTACAGCGAAGAGGAAAACTGGGAGTTTGAGCAGCGGCTTCGACGGGGTGGTGACATTACCATTATCCGCCAGCGGCAACCAGACCACCCTGAGCCATCGCCGGACGACCTCGAGCAATAAGGTCAAACAATGCCTGTAGGCGTTCCTGTTCGGCAATCGCTTCGCGAGCGCGCTGCACGTCTTCGCGCACCGGCAACCCAGCCATGCGGGCCTGTTCGTCGCGCAGGAAGCGTCGCCCGAATTGCTCCGCAACGCGCGGGTCTTCAAGCATGGCTTCGCGGGATCTTGGTGCCATCTGGTCGAGGTAGCCGCGCAGAGCCTCGCTGACCGCGCCACTGCCCTCGGGCTGCATCCACGCATCCTCAAGGCCGATGTAGCCGCCAGTCGTACCAATTTGCTCTGGCCGCGTGGAAGAGCCGAGTATCCGACGTATATCGAGGTCGAGGTTTTTGTCGCCCAGCGCGCGCATCGTCTCGGAACCGAGCGGTAGGCCTTCAAAGTTGGTAAGCATGACGCCCTCGCCGAGATCCGCGACGTCGGGCAGGCCGTACTTCGCGCCGCGCTCGCGCAGCTCAAGCAATCTATTAATGTCAGTCGGCGAGCCGGTTGGCATGAACAGAGCCCCAGCCTGCTCTGGATCGGTAGGCCGAGTGGGCATAGACCACGCGCCAGCGCCCTGCGTGTCGGCCACAGCGCGAACGGCTTCTGCGCCGCTCATCGCGTTGTATTGATCCGGCAACGGGTTACCGTCCGCGCCAATCTGCAGGCGCGGCCTTGCGGCAAAGCCGATGTTGCTCTCCAACGCAGCGTTGGGAACGTCTGGCTCGTAGATCCCAGTCATGCGAACCGTTGGTGATTGCGGCATTCCCAAGACGTCGTACAGGGTGTCAGTACCTTCTGAGGTCTGCCACGACGTGGACGGGTCTAGGCTGAACTGCTCGCGCAGCGCTTCGTCCTCCAGAACGTCTGGGCGTTGCCGTGTCATGACGCCGGGTGCCAGTTCGTAAGTACCGTAGGCTGTGCGGCCCCGCTCTGGCTGCACCGTCTTAACCGACAAACTTGGCTTTGCGTTGAGCGCAGGCGGCTTGACTGGCGGTGTCTTCGCCTTAGCGGGCACTGTCTTTGTTTTGGTTGCGGCTCTACGCTCGACTGCCTTACGTACGACAGCGTCGTCCGCACCGGCACCGAGGGCGTTCATGACCTCTTTGACGAGTGGGGCTCCGTACTCTTTGTACAGTGTCTCTATCGCCGTAAGTGCGCGTTTACGCCTGCTCAACGTAGCCTCCATGCGCGTACATAGGCCGCTTGGCCTTGATCAAACTTTCGTATACCACTTCTTCAGGATCTTGGCCAGTGACGCGCGCGGTGCGCTCGATGGCGTCGTTGACGATCTGGATCATGGGCTTGGGTTGGAAGTTCGGTGTCTTAACCAGCTTGCCGCCAGCCCACGAAACGTCTTGGAAATTGGCTGGGGCGACGCCGTACATCTTGGCCAGATCGCCAAGCGCGCGCTCGTATATGCCGTAGCTACCTTTAGGCGGCATCGTCATAGTAGGATCAAACATACCGCTCATTTGCTCGTCGATAGTCGCTCGGCTGGTGTCGCCGAGGAAGTCGGCCGAGAAGTTAAACCGCTTCGGGTTGGCCGTCGTAAGCCCCTCGCCGCGATTTATCAGCTTCTCAAACATTGCAGTATTGGTTTTTGCAAAGCGACCGCCAATCGGGAACGGAAGGTTGTAACTATCTACGGGTATGCTGTCGCCTGCTTCTTTGGTTAAGTTGCCGTAGGCAGCCATGAGCAAGTTTGAATTTGGATCTGCGCCGCCAGTAGTGGCTGCCATACTGTCGGCGAAGCGCTCCTTAAACATTTGACGACCCATATCGGGGCCGTACTCTTGCATAAACGCGTCCTCTAGCTGGCCCATTGCGTACCAGTCTTTGGCTCCCGCATACTCCGAACCACGCTCGTACGCAGCGCGCAGACGGTCTGCGGCTGCAGGATCTCGCGCAAGGGCGTCGTACCGTTCAATGGTGTCGGGTCTTTTGGCGATGCTATCGACGAGGGTGTTGCCTTGCAAATTGTACGGCGCAGGGTCTACGTAGAACCGCTCTTCAGGGTTAAAGTACGGGGTGTAGCCATCCCGCGTCATTTCGCGGCGAGTTACCGCGAGCGTCTTCTCAAGCGCCTTGGCCTCATCCGACTTCTCTTTCTGCGGAAACGGCTTGCCGGTGTTTTTGTCGATAGCGGGTGACGGGGGCGCAAGGTCTGGGTACTGCCGCGCCAGTTTCTCGCGGTCGTACGATACCTTGCTTGACGCGCGTTTGTTTGCGCCCGATACCTTCTTGATGATGGCGGGTGCTTTTGTGGTAGTAACGTCCGCCGCGACGCGTTTTGCTGCGGTAGTCGGCTTTGCAGCCAGTGGCTTCAGTTTCTTGGCCGCAAGATCCGACATGCCGAGCGCGCGAAGTATGGGCTCCTCGACCTCGTCAGGAACGTATGGCGCTACGGCCTTAATGACACGCTTCAGACGGCTCATCGGGTTTTGTTCCTTGTCTTGCTTTTTCTCTTAACGGCAAACTTACTTGGCTTCACGGCGAGACCGCCGCGCGCTTTGTTCATTTTCTTGTCTTTAACGCTGTACGTGCCTTGGTTGCCGATGGCCGACTTGATCTGGGTCGGGTCGCGAAGCGCGACAAAAACTTCATCGTCTCCGAGGATGACACTGTCGTGGCCCTTTGCGCGGAATTTATCAAACAACAGGCCTTGCCCGCGTTTGTAGTTGTCCCCAGTCATGTCGTAAATTTCGTCGTGCATTAACTTCGGCTCGGGAAAACGGATGGGGTTTTGTGCACTAAGGTACGCAGGCAAAACCCGTGAAGCGGTGTTGATTTGCTTTAAGGACCACGATCTTGGCCCATCAGGATCTGGGCGAAAGTCCATGCTATCGTTCTGCATGGCGTACTCCGACGCTTCTTTCGGATCTTTTGCGAACCACATGCCGTTGCGGGGCACCCTAAACGAATTAAAGTCCACGTCTTTTGACGTGCCCGTATACAAGCGCAGCGGTTCGCCGTACTTGTCAACAGCTTGGCTGCCGCCAAAATACTGCTGAAAGTTTGGATCGAGTGATAGTTCCGATGGCGGCATGTACTCTTCAAGGCGGCTGGGCATCATCGGCCCTTCAACGCCTTCGCCGCCTGCAAAGTAGCGGACCTCGGCGGGAATGCGGTCGATGCCTATGTCGCGCGCAACGGCAGCGCGGGTATTGCCCTCAATTATGTAGGGCTCGCCTCGGTGGTTGATGCCAACAAGGATAGGGCTGTCTGGCAGAAAACCTTTTTCTTCCATAGACGGGCGGAGCTGATCGTATTGGAACTCGCCCGGCACGCGGCGTTCATTTCTAGCACCGGGTATCACTTCCAACTTGCGCGGGTCGAGTTCAATGCGGTTTCTAAGCGAGCCTGTTACAGGCCCACTAACAGGTGTGCGCCCTTTAGATACGTTTTCTTCAGCTTGTGCACGCGCACGTTCCAACCAATCTCCGCCGGGGTTGTCGGTGCGTAACTTAGGCTTTTGACGCGGGCGTGGGGCGCGCGACAACTCAACGCCGAAAGCTTTGAGTAGCGGCTCCTCTATGGCGTCGGGGATATATTCCGACGCGGCTTTAATAAGACGCCGCGCGCGGCTCACCGAAATATGCTCCGCACTTTACGGTATCCTGCTTTGGCTGGCTTTGCTGCAAGACGTCCTGCGCCGTACATGCCGAGGCCAAAAGCGCCCTCCTCGCCAACAGAGCGCGGGATGTCACGCATGCTAGTTGCGTTGCCTACGCCGTACATGGCTGCATCTGCGGCCACAGGAGCCGCACGACGAACCATCATCGCGGTCCGAGGCGCTTTCGCTGCCAAAGCCGCACCGCGTGCCCCTAGCGAGCCCAAACGAGCTGCCGTGACACCTTGACCGCCCGGTATAAAGGCAGGCAGCAGTGATCCGCCCATTTCATACGCGAGGCTCTCTAATGGGCTACTCTCTTCGTACGCAGCCTGTTGTGCGCGGATCTTCTGGACCTCGCGTTGGTAAGCGGACGGGTCTAGCCGCGCCAGTGCGCGGAGGCCTGCCTCCATTTCGTCGTTGAAGGCGAACGTCGCACCTTTAGCCGCCGAGCGAGCGCGGTCGGTAAAAGACGGCTGGCCACCATTGCCAAACTTCTGCACGTGGCCGCCACGGTACATACCGATTTCAGGGCTGTCGTACTCCTCGCCGGTGTCGGCATAAAATCTGCGGCCAGTCTCAGGGTCAAACGTCACTTCGCGACCCGTAACTTTGTCAATCACAATACCAGCGGGCGACGCGTTCATGGCGTCGATTGACATCTCGTCGACCACTGGCGCTTGCGCTGCGGGGGCTTGCGCTGCGGCTTGCGGGTACCGCGTCAAAAGATCCTCAATCGCAGGCGGCTGCGGGTATCCGCTGACTGCGGTCACTTGCACGTCTTCCGGTTGGGAAGCTTGCTCGATGAGGTTTGCCGCGCCCACAACCCCGTACGCTGGCAAGCGATATTTCGACGCAAGGTTTGTTATAGTGTCGCTGATAGGCGCAGCGCGGCTTGCCAAGTTTTCAGCAAAGTCCGACGCTCCGCCAGCAAAACGGCCGCCAGCGTAGGCAGCCTCACCAACGAGGCGCGGCGATGCCAAAGGCAACGCTATTAGTGACGTGCCGCCAGTCGGTATCGCACCCATGACGCCACCACCTGCCGTCACCGCACCAAGGCCGCGCGGCGTGGTAGCATTTAACTGTTGACCGGCAAGTGACGGGAACAATGTGTCGGCTCCGGCTTCCTCAATGGTGCGACCAAGATCAACGCGGCGTCCGTAATTGGTGTTCGCGTTGTTGCGCAAAATAGACTGTAGCTTGCGGATGCTGGTATCAACTGGCGCGCCGGTCTTTAGCGACAATGAACGCTCAATGTCGGCCAGTTTCTCTGCGGCGGTCTGATACTGCTTCATGACCTTATAGTATCCGGGCACCTGCTTGCCTATGACGTCGCGCACTTCGCCGTATATGCCAGTCGCGATGGACGCAGCACGTCGGTTGTTATCAGTTGCAAAGTCGTTAGACAGATCCCCAAGGCGTTGCTTCAGGCCGTCCATGCCTTCTGGCGTGTGGAACTGCGCAGGGTCGCCTGCGGCCCAATCGTCCACAATGCCCTTTGCTTTTTCGTACACGGCAGCGGCCGATGGGTTTTTAACCTTATCGCCCATAAACGCGCGGTCGCGCAGCTTGCCCAGTCGGTCGTATATAGGCTGAAAGTCGAGGATTGTTTTGTCCTTGGCAACATCGACCATGCCGCTGCGGTATGTTTCCGAAGCATCCTTGCGCATGTTGCCGACAGCCTCCCGCGCCTGCGCAAGAATGTCTTCCATGTCACCGCCGCCACGCATATTCTCGACGAATGCCTTGCCCTTATCGCCGCCTGTCTTACCAGCGCGAACCGCCTCTTTAACTGCCTCGGCACCCGCGCCAGTGGTTACGCCAAGGACGTTCGCGCCGACTTCGCCGGTTGCTTTCGCAACGACGTTACCGGCTTGAAACGGCATCTTTGCAACGCGCGTAGCCAAGCGGACAGGGTCGAGTAGCTTGCTTAACTCAGTAGCCTTTGCGACTTTACCCACCGCGCCGAGGCCACCAACAACTGTGCTGGCGTCCATCAGGATCTCGGCAGGGCGCTCGGCAAGCGCCTCAAGGAAGCCTTGCTCAGTGCCGTACTGATTGGCGTAATGCTCGCCGATGGCGGCAATGGTCTCGCCGTCTGTGACGCCGATAATATCACCCGCCACTTTGCCCATAAACTGCGCGGTCTCGGGCAGGTTGACAGTGAGCGCGCGGCCGGTTTCGCCGAAGGTTTCAAGTGCACTGTAGGGCAGGTTAATAACGCCGCGCGCGGATGCGCCAAGCAGGCCCATGTTTTCCTTTACTTCTTTATCTACCAGATCGTAACTAAAGCCGCCCCACCCGACGTCCTTGTTCATATTGTCGACGGTGGTCTTGCCTTTTGCAAGGGCGTCGGCCACGAAGGCCTCGTCCGTGGGAACGCCAGCCTTTATCGCGCCGTCCATAACAACGGCGGCGTAGTTTTCTGGTGTCAGTTTCTTTTGGTCGTACAACGCACGAATGCGGTCTTCCGTCTCTTGCGGGAAGCGGTAGCCCTTAACCTCGTTCGGCGACAACTCACGGCGGATTGAGGCTTCGATTTCGTCAACGCCGCGTGGCTTGGTGCCGAGTGCTAGGATTTGCGAGGGTGGCTTGCCATCGGCCATACCCGAAATGAGCATGTCGAGCATCGCGTACTTGGTTTCAATCGTACGGTCGCTGTCGCCAGCCTCGGGTATGTAGGCCATGAAGACCTGCATTTCCTTGTCACTGTCGCCTTCTTTCGCGGACTGAGCCACAAGCGGACGTATCAACGGCAAAATGGCTGCGTTAGCTTTGGTGAAGTTCTCAAACTGCGGTATGGCAGGGATAAGGCCACCAAGCATTGGCTTGTCGAACTGCTCGGCGTAGCCAAAGGCGCGTGTCGCAGGATTGCCCTTGATGTCTTGCTTGTACAACTGGATGTTGTTCAGCATCTGCGCACGCACGACGGCAGCGCGGGACTGCGCGCCTTTCGTTTTGGCTTCAAGTGCCACTTCAGTTGCGCTCTTGGCTGGGCCCTCCCTAGCTTCACGTTCCGCCTTGTTAGCGTTAGCTTCGGCCGTCCGCGCGTCTGCCTTTGCCTTGCGGATTGTGTCCTCCATAGTCGCTTCAGTGACAGCAATGTCCTGACCGCGCTTAACGCCTTCCTGTGACGCTCTGGTCCCTTCAGGGCTGCTGCTCTCGGCGGCCTTAGCCGCTTTGAGATCTTTTGACCAAAAATCTGCCATTATAAGCTCCTACGGCCTTACTGTTTCGGGATTACTTTACCAGCCTCTGGGCCGGAAGGCACTACGTAATACTCGCCGATAGGGATTGCGTCGTACTCGGCCTTGTTCTTCGGGCGGTATACTTCGTTTGGTATTTCGCGAAGTGCTCCCTTCGTGTCGATGTCGTATCTGAACGGTGCTTTGGTGCTCGGTTTCAACAACGGCGCGGCTACCTTAACGAGGTCGGCCGCAGTCTGGGCGCGGTCGACAGCGTAACCGCCAGTCGTTCCCATATACTGGTCCTGCAGCGCCGCCAGTTGAGCCTCGCGCTGCTGGCGAGCCTTACGCTCTACATCAGAGATGTCGCTGAAAGCGCCAGAGATCTTGCCTATAGTGCCGCCGATACCCGTGTACTTCCTCGGTGCCAGAAGCGCCTTGGAGAGCATGAAGAGCTGCTCGGACTGCGTCGGGCCCTGATTGCGCTCCCGTATGCGGGCCTCGCCAGCCTCGAAACGCTTCTTGTCGGACGCTTCTTTCTCGGTCTGTGCGCTCAACTGCTGCCTGTACAACGCCTGCAAGAGGCCCGGCACTTTTGTTGGGTCGCCAAGTTGCGCAAAGTCGATGTCGCCACCTTTGGCAGCGAAGTTGGACATTGCCCCTACCTGTGCTTGGTCGTCGGTTTCGTCTTCGTACATTATGCAATTCCCAACAGCTTATTGAGCGCCGATCCAGACTGCGAATTGCCCAATATACCACCAAGAGCAGCCAACGCGCCGCCGACTGTCTCGCCGGTGCTTGGCTTGAGTTCTGGCTGGTAGCCGAGTGGCACAATGCCTTCTTCCCTGCTCGCCTTCGGTATACCACTGGCAACGCCGCCGAATGTCCGCAGTGTAGCATCAATCTGCTCTTGCGGATAGCCCTGCTGACGCAGGAAGTCGCCGTATGCCAAGTCGAGGTTCTTCTGAGCCTGACCTTGCTGCACCGCGCCGACTTGCTGCAGTGCGCCAGCGCCAGTGAGGCCGAGTGTCTGCGCCTGCGCGCCCATGTCCGCAAGCTGTCCCGCGCCAGCAAGCTGACGCGACAGATCCTGCCCGCCGAGGCTGCCTGCCGTCGTGGCGAGGGCCGCTTGGCGTGAAAGGTCGGTGCCCGCAAGGCCAGCGGCCTGCGTGTAGCCAGATTGTAGGGCTGCGCTCTGCGCAGCAAGGACGTCGGCGTTTGTGTCGCGGAGGGCGCGCGCCGTGTCGGTCAGCATGCCCGAGGGCGTGCCCATACCTTCACGTCCGCCGTAACCGAGCTGGCCCGCCTTAATGTAGCGGCCCTCGACTTCAGGCAAAAGGTTTTCGGTTAGATTGCGTCGGCCCAACTCGCCGATGCGGTTGACGACCTGATCCGTGTACGGGTTCATGTACTGGCCGATGTTGGCCACGCTGCTCTGCCCTGCCGCACCGAGGTACGGCTGTGCTGCGCCAAGGCCGCCCGGCGCGTTAATTGCGCTCTGCGTGGCTGTTGTGGCAGCATTAAGCGCTGGCTGATAGGCCGTGGCGGCGGTGCCCGTCATGTCGAACCCAGCCCTCATCGTCGGCGAGAATTCCGCTATGCGCGGGCCTTGGTACGTCGGCATTGGTCGCGCGGCAAGCGCCTGCTGATTGGACAGCAACTGCATGGCGTAGTTCGTGTACCAGTCGGGCAGCACGCTCTCGCTGACGAGCGACTTAAACGTCGAGCCAGTGGGCAACTGCCCGTTATTGAGAAAGTCTGTAAGCGCCATTATGCTGGTCCTCCGGCCATGTACTGCTCTGGCCTTTTTGCGTTATCACTGAATTTACCGCGAGCAAGCTTCTTGCCCTTCTGCTTGCGGACTTTGACGCGGAAGCTGTCAAGCAACTTCGCGCCTGCCTTGTTCGATCCGTTGCCGAGTAGCGCCACGGTCTCCGCGTCGATGACGTACTCGCCGTCGGACAGGAGCGCGGGGATCTTGTCGTCGCGACCGTCACCAGCGCCCTCGACGGCAAAGCCGCCACGCGCAAAGCGTGTTGTATCTGGCAAGTACATCGACGGGGCAGCGGGGTTGTTTGGTACTGGTGTCGTGATCGGCTGCGGTAGTGCGACTTGCGGTAGTGCACCTTGCGGCAGTGTAACTGGTGGCAGACGCACTGGCTGCGGTGCAAATGCGTCCTCGGCCGTTGAGCCTTCATAGCCTGTGTACGCGCGGCTGGTGTTCGGCGCGCCTTGTGTGGCGTAGTCAAAGAAGCTCTGCTCTGGGCCATAGCCGTAGCGGTAATAGTTCTGCGGGCTGTTGAAGCCTTGGGCCGCGAGTGTGGATGCCGGAAGCGCACCGCCTCCGGCTCCACCCAGTAGGGTCGACGGGGGTAGCTGTTTGCTGAAGAGCGAGCTAAGACCGCCCATGCCTACGGGTATTCTGCCGCCAGAGCCACCGCCCTTGTCGCCGCCGCCCAAACCGCCAAGCAAGCTGGATGCAAGACCGGCGAGGCGCAAGTAGTCGGCAAGTTCTTTAGCAGTAAGCTTCTTATTAGCTTCAGCAGCCTCTGGCGTTGTCGGCATAGGCGTGTCGAAGCCCGGTATGAATGCTGGTGTGGTAGTCTGCCGCCCAGTGACCTTAATGATGTCGTCCTCGACTGGCCCATTAATCGCTCGAAGTACCTCGGGCGACAAAGCGCCGCCAACTGGTACGGCTGTCGTAAACGGCTTGCGCGCCTCGACAAGAATTTCTTCAGGCGAAACGGTTTCCGTTGACATAGGTTGAGGCAAGACGCTCTGTGGCATAAAGCCGGTAGCTATTGGCAAAGATATGCTTGCTGGGTTAAACGATTTGCTCGCCTCAACGAGGATTTCTTCGGGGGATAAGGTTTCCGCCGGTTGGGCAATTCGGTCTATTACTCGCGATGAAAGCCCGCTGCCCAAGTCTACGCTTGGCGTAGCCCCCGGAAGCTGGCCGGTAACCTTGATGATGTCTTCTTCAGACATCTGGTCGGGCTTAGGTTGCTGTGTTGCGAATGACAGACCAGAAAGTACGCTCGCGGGTATAGGGAACGAGGCGGCAAACGGTGATCCTGAACCTGACACGATTGTGGCTGGTGGTTCAAGTTCTGCCAGTTTGGTTGGTGAAGATGCCCCACCGCCGATATTTACTGGGGCCGCAAAGCTGGTGTTTCCAGTGACCGTTGCTATCGGTGCGGGACCGCCACCCCCGCTAGTGATACCGCCGCTAGTGCTACCGCCGCCTGTAGATGGCGCGGCACCTTGGCCTATATTCTTTATAGCGTCTTGAATGCCCGGTGCGGCGTATGCGAGAGCACCAGAGGCAGCGCCGCCAAGGAGTGAGTTCTTCAGGCTTTGACCTGTGGCCAAGCCACCTGCGGTCGCGCCGATGCCTACGCCAAGTGGTTTAGCCAAGTTGCCTAAATCGCCGATTGCTGGTATCTTAGGCAGCATCGCGCCCCCAGCGGCGCTCAGGCCACCTAGCGCCGCGCCCTTGAGAATGTTATTGCCCTTGAGGCCTGAGCTTGCCGCGCCTGTGAGCGCCCCAAGAGCAATCTGACCCGCAGTAGTTGCGGCAAGTTTAGTGCCAAGCAAAGCTGCGTTGACGCCCGGTATGGCCATCATCGCCAGCGGCAGAACGGTGCCCGCCACATTAGCAATCTCGCCAAGCGTGCTCTTGTTAGCCTTCTCGTTGGCAACGGTCGTGTACGCACCAGATGGGTCTGCCGTTTGAATGTCGTACGACGCCTTTCGGCCAAGCGTGTCGGTCAGGTTCTGACCAATTTCGGTCGCCTTACGCGCGGCGTCATAGCCTGTGCCCTCGAACACAACTGTATTAGTTTTAAGGTCAACAAGACGTACCGGCTGGTCTGCCCCCATGACAAACGCATTGCCCACTGGCGCAGTGAAGTTGCCTTTGTTGGATACTGGCGCGCCGATGTATTCTGTATTTGGATCGTCTGGGTATATTCCGCCCATTGCACCGCCGCCAAAGTCGGAACCGAAGTTCATACCGTACAGACCGCTTAGGTCCAAGCCAGCCAAGCTGCTCAGGTCGTAAGGCGCTGCGGCCTCTTGCGTCATCGGCATAACCGCTGCTTGGCGAGGGTCGTCCATGATCGCGCCGCCGTTGGCGTAGCGCGGCACGGACGATTGCAGATAATTAGTGAAGCCGGGGACGTAATGCATTAGCTTGTACCTTCGAGCATTGGATATACACGCATTCCCCACTCACGCCAATCAGAGAACTGATATGGATCGGGAATAATTTGTTGCGTAAACGGTGAGGCACGCAGCAGCCCTATCGCCCAGTCTTGCCACTTAGCCTCTTCGGGAGGCGTGCCAAACGACCACGCGTCGTTGACGGACAGTATAACTGAACAGGCCCAGTCGTTCCATGTCATGTTGCGTGGGTCAATCATCCGAGTGTCGTTCCATCGCCCTCTTGCAAGTGCGCAAGGATCAAGCCCATCTGATAGTCGCCGCCGATGGCGTTGCTCTCAAAGCGGAAACGCAACTGGCGGCGCTGCGTCTTGAAGAAGACAACCTGCTCCTGCGGCGTTGACGCCGTCTCAGGAAACATCATCGCCTCGGTCTCAACTTCAGGCGAGCGGGCGTTTGCACGACCGTGAACGGCCACCGTCATGTCTCCGCTCTGCACGAAGTCAGGCTCAATCATCAGGGCTTGCAGGGCCTTGTTTTTCTGCGCCGTGACGGGCAGGCACAAGTCGGCAGTCTCGAAGTACGACTGTATCGGGTTGAGCGTCAGGCCGTCGATTTCATCGGTGCCCGTCTCGTGAACCCAGAACTTGTACGGGTTGTCATACGTAATAGTAAATGTGGCGGCAGAGCCCGCACCGCCAGTCACGCTGACTGGGTTGGTTGGGGCGGTGCTATACTGCCCCGCGTTAGTGATCGTGACGCCAGTGATGCCGCCTGTGCCGTTAACCGTAGACACCGTCAACTCTGTCGTAATCAAGCCGATGCCGCCCACGACGGCGAGTGTGTTACCCACAACGTAGCCAGTGCCAGCCGCAGTCACGGTGACGCTAAAGGCTTGAGCCTCCTGCGGCGCGACGCCAGACAGGAGCGGCTTGCTAAACACGGCAGGGAAGAGACCCGCGCCGCGCCCGTCGTTAGGCAGTTCGGTGTCGTACCACGTATTCTCGCGGACGTTGTAGATGACGGCGTGGTTCGGCTCGGTGCTGTCGCCAAACGGGAAGCACCACCATATCTCGCCGAAGCGTGGAACCTTATACGCAAACACCTTCTGGCGCTGCGCGTAGTTCAGATTGTCGAAGAAGAAGTTGAGGTTCATGTTGTTCTCAACCTCGCGCACGACGCCGTTGAACATCAGGAAGCGGTCGGTGCCGATCCAGTAGAAGATGCCGTCATACTCGATGACGCTGTTGGACGCCAAGATCGAAGATTGTGTGCTGATTGTGTCGAATTGGAATATAGATGTGCCGCCGACGTACGTGCCGCGAATGAGGCTGTCGGCCGACCAGAACAGGCCAGAGGGGCTGTTGCCCGGTCCGCCGCGCAGTGGCATGCCCCTGACGATCTTCTGGCCTGTGATGTACGCATTGCCTGAGCCAGAACCCGTAAAATCATTCGGCGTGTTGGGCACGGACCACGCCGCGTAGCCGTCGTTACCAAATACGAACGTGTAGGGTGGCAGTGTAGCGACACCGCCTGTGGCGCTGAAGTTGGCGGGCACCAAGGCGACTGCCGTCAGGACCGACGTGCCGAGGAGGTTGCCGATGAAGAGCTGGCCGTTGCTGCTGTTGCAGATGCAGTTGAGGTTCGGCGCGACTTGCGCGACAAGTTGGTTGCCGTTAACCGTGGAATAGGACGTGGCGAACTGCCACATGTTTGCGTCGTCTGCCGTGAAGCCCGACGTGGGCGTGCGGTCGGTGATGACGCTCGTGTTGAACGTAGCGTCGATGAAGAAGCGCTCAAGGCGGTCGGACGAGCCTGCGTGGACGTATGTCAGCAAGTCCTGCGTATACTCGGCGAGCGCACGCGGCAGTCCGCGCAGGAACTTGTTGATCGAGCGGTAGCCGCCGATCTTACGTGGCAGGCCACGCTGGAAGCGGACCCACTGCCCGTCGACATACTGGTCGCCCTCAAACCTCGTCCCGTCCCGCTTAATGCCGGGCGCGGAGCGTATCTGGACAATCTGTTCAGCCATTAAAATGCGCCGCCGTCAACATTCCCAGATTGTGCTGGGCCCAAGGCAGTCCATACGTTTGTCGTTGCAGCCGCAGTAAAAATGGAAATTCCAAGAGATGAGCCGCCGAGGTTAATACGCGCGGCACTAGCCGTCGTTGCACCCGTGCCGCCGTCGGCGATGGCGATTGGCGTCGCGATGCCGCCTGTCTCTGCGTCAACGACTTCAGTGCCGTTGGAGTACAGGATGGCGCGGCTGCCGCGAGCGACCAACACACCCGGTGTCTGGGGACTGGTTCGAACGCGTAGAGTAAAAGAGCCGCCTGTTGTGTTGTTGTATACCCAGTATTGCTGCACCGTACTCGGAACAATAACCTCGATGTTACCCACAATCGCGCCATTGAACTCATAGGCAATGCGGTTAAGCTGATTGCCAGCAAGCGTGTAGTTACCGCTCAGGGCGGCTAAACTGATTGCTGTGTAGTCAAAGGCGAAGACCGCGCTCTGACCGAGGCCGATGGTGAACCAGCTCAAGCCGTCTGTGATTAGCGTCGCACTGTCACCCGGTGCCATTACCAGCGAAGCGCCGCCGTTGATGGTCTCGGCACCCTGCGGCGTGACAGTTAAGTCACCGGTACCGCCGTTGCGTAGCGAGACAAACCAGTCGTCCCCGACCGTCACCGCCGAGGGCAGCGTGAACGTGCCGACGCCACCGTTCCACACATACGCCTCGGCGCGGTCTGCGTCACCTGAGGTATAGTTCGAGTTGAAGAGCGTAACCGGCGTTGACTGCGACAGTGTCGAGCCGGTCGCGGTGAGGCCGTAGCCAGCAAGGGCCGACGCCTGAGCCTGCGCCGTTGCGGCACCGTAGCGGAACACGCGCCACGTACCGGCAGCCGTGGTGTTGCTGGTGAGGTATATCTGCCACTGCTCGCCCTGCGCCATTGACAGGAGCGTAGTGCCCACGCTGTTCTTGACGGTGACAGTATTCGGCCCAAGGTTGTTGAACAGGACCGTCTGGCCGGTGCCGGTTTGATCGGCGGGCGGCATGGTGATTGAGAACGCGCCTGTTGGTGTCACGTCGATGATACGGGCGACGGGGTACTCGGCCGTGCTGCTCTCAAGCGGCCACTCAAGGGTGGTGTTGGCGGTGAGCGCGAGCGACAAATAGGAGACGTCCGACGGGTATATCGTCGTGCCACCAAAAACCTGTGTAAACGTGTTGGTCATTACGCCTCCTTGCGCACGGCGGATCGGTCTAGGATTTTGGCGAGGTCTTCGCCGTTCAACATTGCCGCCGCGCGGTCGTACATGCTCTGCCAAACTGGGATGCGTTCGTCGTTCTTCAGGAACGGTGTCGCCTCAACCAGCGCGCCGTAAAGCAGAAGCTGCGGGGCGTATTCCGTAATCCAGTTCGTCTGCACCGTGTCGTCGAGCAGTGGCGGCAGTTCGTAGTATAGAATTTCAAATGGGTATTCTGCGTTTGGTGTCGGCGCGAATAGCCAGTGACTATAGTCATAGTCGCTGTAGAAGAGGGGCGTGCCCGTTTGCGAGGCGTCTGGCCAGTAAGACCGAAGATACTCGTAGACGCGGGAGAATATGATTTTACGGCTGCTGAACGTAGTGCCTGTGCCGATGTTAACCGACACCGTGTCGCGCCAGCGGTCGGGCTTGGAGTAGACAGACTGCCCCACAGCGAGCGTGCCAGTCACGACGTTGATGAAGCCCTCGACTTTCAGCTCGCGGGCGATGCGGCGCTCGGCGAGGTTGATCAGGCGCGGGATTTGCTCAAAGACAATGGGGTCCGACGCGAGGGTGTCGCCACGCTCAAGGTAACGCTGCACGTCCTGTTTCAGCGTCGTGAATGTCATTGTTGTGGCCATAACGCGCCCCTATATCAGTTTTTTACGTTTTGCGCACCTGAAAACCCGCTTTCATCATACGGCATCTAACATTTCAGGGCAAGCGTAGACCCGCATACCCTGCCCGAACTTTCTGTGGTACGTTATTGAGCATATTTCCCTATCCGAGAACCACGCGCCGCGAGAGGCATACGCGTCTCTTGCGGCCAGTGTCGGGTGCTGGAACACCTTCAGCCCTGCGGCCTCGTCTTCCTTGGTGTGGTGGTAATTTCCTGTGTGGCAGTAGCGTTTCTTTGTGCGGCCCCACATCTCGGAAAACATTGCTGGAATGATCTCACGCATCGCGCCGAACTTCTTCAAGTGGCTGTGGTGGAAGGCCAGCATGACAACGCCGAACTCATAGGCGTAATAGGGCAGCGCGCTGTCGTCGACGGTGATGCGCGGCTCATTCTCGTACAGCGCCTTGAACATCGTGCGCAGCCAGACGGACGAGGCCATGTCGTGATTGCCCTCGGCGAGGATGACGTGAACTGTCTTGTGCTTGGCCAGCAACATGTTGATGATGCGGCGCAGGACACGCACGGCGACCTCGACCATTTTGGTGAAGCGACCGTCTGCGTCGAGGATGTGGCCGCTTGTGGGTGTGACTGCGGACAGGCCGTCATAGTGCAGCAAGTCGCCGAGCTGGTTCAGGACGGCAGTCTCGCTGTCTGGCGAGGATTTGATGATCTGCTCGAAGCAGCCGACGATGACCGCCTCGGCAATAGGCAAGTCCCAGTCGGCCCCACCCTCACGGTGCCATGCGAGCATGCCGATGTGCGCGTCGGTCAGTGTGTACATCGTCAGCAGGTCGGCGTTGAACTGCTCTGGCGCGACGATTGGTTCGAGGCGCGGTAGCGTGGTCGCCATTGCCTCGACGGCGGCCTTGAACAGCTCCTGCTGCCGAGCCGCGTCGATGGAGGCCTTGACCCACTGCCCTGTGGCGTCACCCTCCTTGTTGTAGTAAGTAGACACGCCCTTGGCGATAAAGCCGTCGGGCACCGGCCGCGTGAAGTCGAACTCAGGCGCGTAGCCCATCTTCGCGGCCTTGCGCTTGACGTTGAGGTACGTCTCAGACGCGATGCCAGCGGACATACCCAGAGCGGCATCGGCCAGTTTTGCGCTACCGTTGGCGACTATGGCATCAAGCACTTCCCGCTGACGTGGCGTGCAATAGGGATACAACCCCTCGTCCACCGTTACAGGTTTTCTCATGATTAGGAGCCTTTCTGGCTGTGTCGCTCACTTTACGTTTACGGCATCTTCCCACGCTTTAACTGTCAAGCGATGCTTGCTACTACAATCTGTATATTTCGCAATGATGTCAGCCTCCCAGAGCGCGCGCTCAGGGTCAATAAGTACGAGTGGGGGGTCCTGAAGCGTCGGGCACTTCGCCGCTAGGTTTGCCGGAGGCAGCGGCATTGGCGTCACTGACACCGCCTTCGAGCACCCTGCGCAGAGCATCAGAACCAGCGCAATCAACAGGAACGGCAGGAGCCGTCTTGTATATCTCACGAATGGTGTTGGTGCGTTCGGTTGCCACCACATTGGCTTGATCTCGTTCAACTTCATAGGTTTGCGAAACATTGTCTACTACCTCTTGTTTTTTGACGCGCAGCTTCTCAGCCTTCTCCAGCGCCTTTGCGAAAGCTGCATCGCACTGCCAGTCACGGACTTTGTAACCTGAAGCAGCGCCGATAATCAGAGCGCCTGCAAAGGCATACAGCATCATTGGGTTGGGCATTAAAGCCATTGCTTGTACTTCCTTGTCTTTGCCTTGCGGTCGTCGAGGCCATGCGTGCCGCCGTTAATGCGCTTTGTCAGCGCAAGGATAGCGCCTTCGCCTGTGCCTTGGTCGCAGATGCGCCACAGCTTGTTGCGGTCGAAGAACCACAGCGCACTCTCGAAGCAGAGTTCACCCGACACAAGGTCGGGGTCGTGCATTACTTCGGGTCGGTTGATGTAGTCGGCGAAAGCTTGGTAATTTGCCTTGCCAGTAAGTTGGAGAGCGCCACGTCCACGGAACTTCCAGCCATCCCCAGACGCTTCATTGCCATTGCCCATACGGTTTGCGTATACCCGATTAGCAATCTTTTTTGGCTGACGTTCATACGCTTTAGCCATTGCTTCAGTCGGGAAATACTTTCTAAAGACGCTGCGTAAACCTTTCGCGCCATAGTTAAGGTTCTCGCTAAAAGCCTTGAAGCCGCCGCTTTCGTGCGCTGTTTGAGCAAAGAAATGCGCTGCACGATTATGCGATAGTTTATAGAACGCCGCAGCCTTCTTAAATGTTCCCGGACCGAACGCGCCATCTGCCGTTACTCCTATTTTCTGTTGAAGGGTTACAAGGCTCATTTATCGTCCTTCCTATTATTCCATAGCTCAAAGAGCGTCTTGATCTTTTCCTCAACCACGGCGAGACGAACATCCATCTTGGCGAGGATGATGGTCAGCGTAATGAACGCAAGAACGATAGGCCAAAGCTGGCCAATCAGTTCAACGGTGGAGAGATTGCCCGCCATTACGCTGCTGGGTTGCGCCAGTCAGGAAAGTCGTCTGCGTCAACCACGCCGTCGCCATTGGCGTCATAGCGCAAGTCGTTGCGGTACTTCTCCCAAGGCTCCATGTCGTCGTCTTCGTCATCTTCAATGTCGTCTTTAGGGAAGATCGTCCCAGCAGGGCGGACCAACGGCACGGGATTATATTCACCGACTTCCAATTCTGGTGTAAGCTCAAGGGGCGCTTCTGGTTCAGCACCCTTGTCACGCACATTGGCGTTGAGGCTCAGGCCGCCGAGAAGCCCGACAAGCGCGCCAATGATCGTCTGGAATGCTGGGTTGACCGTCTCAAGGATGGCCGAGCTGTTCACAACGTCGTTCGACACAAACAGGCCGACGGCAAGCGCCAGCACAACGACGAGGATAACTGCCGACAGCGTGACGATGGCCACGCGGATGACAAACTCAACAGTGTCGTTTACGCCGTCCTGCCTGCTTTCAAAATTATTCAGGAAGTTCATTACATTCTCCTTCTGTCTTCTTGGGCTTGATCGAGCCGCTGCCCTGCCCAGCCATTAGTCCTGCCAATGCCCCGACGATGAACGTCGCAATAGGGTTAATCAGCTTAAAAAACTCAGCGTCATTCGGGGACTGCCCCTCCATCGGCTGCGATACAAACACCAGCGAGTATAATACTGTAGCTACAATAAATGTCAGCGTCAGCGACAGTACGATGCCGACAATGAACCGCAGCAGTTCCTCTGGTGACCATTCGCTAGTCGGCTTCATCTTCTTCACCCGTATTTATCAGCCACTCGGTGCAGTAGCCCATAGCAATACACTTAGGTTTCTTGCAGATTTCTTCCTGCCAGTTCGCAGGGTCTTGACAGTCGTACCGATAGCGGTCTTGGCAGCCCATGAGGGCCAAAGCCGCGAGGGGTAGCAAAAGTTTCATTACCGATCCGCCTTGTTATCCAATTTATCTTCTATACGACGTAGGTGCATCATTACCTCGTCGAACTTCTTGTCGATGGCATTGAACCTCTCTTCACCAAAGCCAAGGCGCGCCTCCATGAGGGTGAGCCTATTGTTGAGATTGACCCAGACCGTCATAAGGCCGCCGAGGAAGGCCAGCACGGTGACAATGGTGTTGATGTCGAAGTCCATTATTTCAGGTTCCGCAGCTTGTATATGGTGGTCAGATACACTTCGGTGACACCGTCGATCAGGTTGGCCACTGCGCGGTTGCCCTTGCAGATGTCCTCGTGATGCTCCTCGATCCACTCCGCGTCGGCCTCTAGGAGCTTCAGCACGTCACGCTCAGTCACGCTGGGGGCTGGTATGTTGCCGATGAGGCTGAACGCGCCTTGGTAGGCTTCCACGAGCTTGTCGATGGCGTCGATGACGCCGTCGTAGAACTCACCCAGTGACATGTGCTTTGCGAAGCTGCCTTCGCCCTTCGCACGCCAGTGCTCGAAGTGGGCTACGTTGCGTGCGTAGAATACGCGGCTGATAAGTTGTTCAATCATTGGGTTTCCTTCTCCGGCTTTTTGGGCTTCACCCCTCACAGTGGACAAATCACTGCTGTATCCGTGTCTTGGTAAAACTCCATACGCCCTTTGCACGCAATATTCCAGTCAAAACCATCGGCTTCAGACCAGCTCGGAACAAGGATGCGGACGTGACGCGCCAAGTGTTCTTTGTCATCCTCAAAGACGCGCCAGACATGCTCGGACGAACCGCGCCCTTGCTGCCCTGCGGACTTGTTAAAGCGGATGCGGAATTTGCTCATTCTGGGGGTGTTGGCAGTTCAAAGCCAAGGGGGAAGTGTTTCGTCTGGTGAATGCGGCGAAGCTCGCGGCGATGTTCAACCCAAGCTGCACGGCTACCGGCTGTAATAGGTTCATCAGGAAGCATACGCCAATCACTCTCACGCAGCCTATCCCAAGCCTCTTGACGGATTAAATCTTCACGCGAAGCAGGCTCTGGGGGTGGAGGCTCATCACCTATATGGAACCATCCAGTTCCCTCGTGCTCTGGCCCGATCCACGAAAGGTCGCCTAGCTTATCCTCAAGGTTGGCAAGACCGAATACTGGCCCCCAGTTTTCAGGAAGCGTCTGCGGCTCCGTCAACGGCTCCATCGTCTGAAGATTTTTCAACTGCCACAGCTTCGCCATTAGAAGTTCCTGTAAAGTTTAGACCGGGCTGCTGCTCTGGAGGCGGCAAGTTGGCACCGACTTGGTTATGTGGGGCCATGTCATTTGCGTAAGGAGGCCAGCCAACGCCGGGAAGAGGCTGCACTCCTCGATAATGTGCTAGTTCAGCTTCAGTAAGTTTCCAGTCGCGCCACGAAGCAAAGTCCTTGCGTGGTACCAACTGCATATGGCACCCAACATTTGCGGAAAGCTGGTGGATAAGTTCTATAACCTCTACCGGCTGCATGATAGCATAGGTAAAAGTCCCATCCGCCCGTCGCATAGTCAGTTCAGTTACGCCGCCAAACGCGGTGCCGACAGTAACTGAACGTGCGCGATCACGCCCTTCGATGTCAGCTTGTTCCTGTAGAGATTTACGCTTCATTGTGGGTTCCACGAGATATTAACAAAACCTCCGGGGCCAACTGTTACAGGGTACGGCGTTCCGCCAGTAACGGGTACGGAAGGGGAGCTTGCATTACTGCCTGAGTTTCCGGGGTTTCCAGATGTCGCTGAGTTTGGCAAGCCACCTCTGCCTCCCCCGCCTCCTCCTCCCGCAGCACGGGAACATGGGAAATACGCGCAGTTGCACCCGCAATAAGCACACCCTGTCACGGCAAAGCCGCCAGCACCGCCGCCGCCTGCGCCAAAAACATTGGCTGGGTTGCCCCCGCCGCCACCGGCATAAGCACCGTTGCCGCCCCCACATGTACCGCCAGCACCACCAATACCTCCCGCCGCCGGAGAACCATTGCCGTTTATCCCCGCACCGCCACCTCCTCCGCCGCCCGACTGAGTGTTTGGATATATTGAATAGGACGTTGCACCAGACCCGCCTCCGGCGCTACCGGCACTACCACCGGGGCTATAAGCAGAGGTATTTCCATAGATAAGGCAAGTGTTCTGCCCCGCATTTCCAGCTTGACCCGGTACCCCAGCCGAACCGCCAGAACCGGCAGAACCCCCCGGCGCAGTGACCCCAAGTGCAACTGATGAAGTACCCGGATTGCCAGAGGCACCCGGATTGCCAGAGGTACCCGGTGCTGGCCCTGCTGGCCCCGGCGTGCTTCCACCGCTAGCATATATCGTGCTACCTCCTATGCCGCCACTCCCCCTATTAGAAGGGTTGGTCGGAGCCCCAGCATTACCGGGGTTACCGGCGTTGCCGCTTCCACCCCGAAGGCTAACAGATACTAGCGAGATACCTGAAGGTGCGGGCCATGTGCCAGACGCATTAAAAGTCTGCGAGCCACCCGGTGCAAGTGAAATGCCGCCAAACAGAGTTACTTTTGTGGTACCAGTAGCCATAACAACCTCACTCGTAATAGAACCAACCGGTTACGATATACTTGCTCTGGTCACCCAGAACCGTGTTACCCCGGTGGGTATGGGTAAATGCCGCAGGCCATAATAGCATAGTGTTTGCTTCAGGTCTAATACGCTTGCGTTGATACAAAAACTCTGTCTCGCCGCCTTCACCCTCGCCAAGCGAGTTTAGGTAGAGCGAATATACAAGAACTCGGTCCGCGTGATCGCCATTGCCCTGTTCGCCATGCCAAACGTGGTAGCCGCCGCCCGGATCGGTACGCTGCATCTTCATGGCCGTGCCGTGAATGCGCCCGTTCTTGAGAGTAGAAAACTGAGTGGTGTAACCGTCGTAACACGCCTGCAAGCCTTTGAAGAACATGTCGGTTGCCGATTTATCTTCAAAAGGTGCAACGGTATGAACGCCCATGTTCAACCCAAGCTGCAAATCATCTTTGGCGTGGCGCGCAGCCCCCTCGCCGTTTTGCCTGTTAGTTCCAGCGCCACTCTGCGTCAGACGCTCGAACTCCGCAATCAAGTGCTCGCAATACCCGTCAGGGTACACACCATGGTACAGCTTAATAAAGTCTTCGTGGTTATCGCTCATCGAAAGGGTGGCCCTGAAATCCATGCCACGAGAGACTGACGTGTCCCTTGCGTGACGGGTGTAACTTGGTGAAGAGTATAAGCGGGGAACGCAGTGACCAAGCCCCGCTGTTTGCGAACGTTCTGCGGCTCGCCGCTTGTCATTACTTGGAGGTTGCCCCCCTCGTATTGCGATGGGTCGGTTAATTGAAGCACGAGGCTCAACTTGCGGCTAGGCGTATTGTTTCCGCTGTAGTCTTGGTGCCAGCCATACATGCCGTGCTCGGACTGGTTGTAGTTAGTTAGCTGCATAGCCTCACCAAAACCCGTTAGGTCAAGGCGGTAGTATTCCGCGTTTAGTGAGGACGCGGCGTGCGCCAGCTTCTCAAACACCCATGCCGTCTCTGGTGTCTTATTCAGCCACGAAACTTGCGACCGGCGAATGTTGTTAAGCTCGATGTCGCCGCCCACTTGCGCTCGCTGATCAGCGTTCTTGGCCTGCTGCTGCAACCAGTCAAGCTCTTGCTCTGTAAACGCGCCCTCCCACCAGACAAACGGTTCGGTTGGCATGGCGTAAGGCGTTAGCAGGTGCTGCATGGACGGTCCTTATGCGAAATGATAAAATGAATGCAGTGTGTTGGCCTATCGGCGCTGCCACCCACAAGCTGATGTTGCATCCATGAGTTTGCAAAGAGAACAGAACCAGACTGCATGTTATTAAAATTAATTATGCCGGTCGCGTTTTCAACCTGATCACTTGGCGCGTGATCTAGTTCGACCATCGCTTTGTTTGTGCGCGTATCGTGATAAATTGGGTAAGCGCCGTTTTCAGGGGCATCCAAAAAGAACCAGCCCGCAATCTGACTATTCTTGTGGACGTGTACGTTAGTCCCCGCCCCCTTCTTTACCTCCTGCGCCCAGAGGCCGGAAATATGAAAGTCGTAGCGTTCAACGGCGTATCCTTGTCCGCGCAAGATTTCTACGGCTGAGACTAGCAAATAGTCAGACAGCTCACGGAGCGCAGGCTCGTGAGCGAGAAATGCCGACTGGCACATAAACGATGTCTGATCGCGCACTCGGTCCAAATGCTCTAAGCATGTAGGGAGGGTACGCTCTATGAGATCAGGTCGCTCGTCCCTGTACACAATGGCGGGGAAATAGGCAAAGCCCTGCATCACTCGCCAACGTAGTTAATAAGCTCTTGAGCAAATGCGGTGATTTCTGCGGCAGTAATAACAGCTTCTTCAGCGGGCTTATTCCGTGCGTTCTCTACAAGGGTTTCCTTAGCCATCCGCAACAACTCCAGTTTTGCGCGGCGCGCCTCCATGTCCCTCTCGTGCTCACGCCGAGCGTTTTCATTTTCCTGCTGCGCAGCCATCTGCGCCTGTATTTCTTCTGCTAAAGCCATTGGGTGCTCCTTCCGCTTAGGCTATCATATTCTTCATCGAGATATTGCCATAATATGTCGTGCCGTTATCTGGCGTAAAGAACACCCAAATGTCAACAGCATTCGCAGTGGTTGTACGCGACAACGTGGCTGCACCACCCGGAAACTTAAATGATCCACCAGCCCATGCGACCGTTCTGCTCGCCGTCGCGTCGTTCGTCAGGATTAGAGTGAAAGATGACCCGCGACTAGAATTAGCGTTAGGGCTTGCCAACGTAAACGTGCAGTTGCCAGTGAGCGTAGCGGTAAAGACGTTACCCTGATTAAGATTGATTGTCTTGGATGTGCCTGAGTTACCAAGCGCAACAACTTCATCTGAGTAGGTGGCTTCAAGGTAGCCAGCGCTAGTGAGCCTAGCAACTTCTGCACCGCTGGTGCTAAACGCGAGTGTGTCAGCCGCTGGAGACCACATGCCGGTATTAAGATCGCCCGTGAACGTATAAGATGGAGTAGCAACCAAGCCGAGGGCGTTGGCAACGCTTGTGGCACTGGCTGCGCCTAAAGTAGGCGTAACAAGGGTCGGGCTGGTCGATAGCACGACAGCAGTAGTTCCGGTCGAAGCGGTGACGCCTGTACCGCCGTTAGCCACAGCAAGCGTGCCCGCCAGCGTGATAGTTCCACTACCGGTAATTGGGCCGCCCGACGTAGTAAGACCGGTCGTTCCGCCGCTGACATCGACCGAAGTGACAGAGCCAGCCGATCCGCTGTTAGACGCAAGCAGTTTGACAGTACCAGCCGCATTCTTGAAATACAGCTTTTCGTCAGTCAGGTTAATGCCGAGCTCACCCGCAGCAAGGTTGCCAGAGGTTGGAACAGCAGCAGCCGTGCTTGTTCTGTAAAGTTGGATTGGCGTGTAATTCGATTGCGCCATTAGAAAGTACCTCCGTCGATGCCGCCCCAAGACGGTGTAGATGCGCCATTAGATAACAGAACTTGACCAGTAGTTCCAGCAGAAGTGAATGCGTATGCCGTTCCTGTGCCATATGCAACAGCTCCGGCGGTGGGAGTGGCCGTTGCGTTCGTACCGCCATTGGCCACGGGAAGCGTGCCCGACGTGATCTGGGAGGCCGCGATGGCGATAGATGTATTGGTAACGCTTGTCGCCTGACCCTGCGCGTTGACCGCGATGACAGGCACAGATGATGCGCTGCCGTAGGTCGCTGCGCTTACGCCTGTATTCGTGATGCTGAAGACCGTACCACCCAGCGTCAGGCCAGTGCCAGCCGAGTATGTGATCGGAGCGCCGAATTGTACAAAGACTAGCGCCGTTGTGCCGACAGTAATTGGCAGCGGCGTCTGCTGCACAAAGGATGTGTTGGCCAACGTCGTTCCCGAAGTGACAAGGAAGAAGTCGCCTTGGTCAATTTGGTTAACACCGCTGCCTGCGGTGTTATAATCTGTTGCACGCGTAAGGATGTACACCGCCACGCCGCTGCCAACCTGCGTGACAGTATAGACGCCGTTGTACGCCTCCGCTGCGCTGATCTCGTTCTTGATCAAAACGCGATTGCCCACAACCGCAGCCACGCCGTCGATGCTCAACGCGCCGTTGGCAACGCCAGTTATCGTTGCGCCAACGCCAGAAGCGCCGTTGTTGTAAACATACGCAGGTAGCGTAGTTGTTGTCGCCAAGCGCACGGCTTGGTGGAAGTTGATGCCCGACGCAATGGTGTCGGCGTATGTCTTGTTGACAATGTCCGTGCCGCTGGTCGGCGCTGTGATAATAGTGCCTGTAGTAAGCGCAATCGACGTAATGTCGGTGTTGGCACCTGACGCCGCCGCACTAAGGTTTGTGCGCGCATTAGGGGCTGTCGTTGCGCCAGTGCCGCCATTGACCACAGCAACAACGCCAGTGACGTTTGAGGCCGTGCCGGTTGTATTCTGGTTCAGCGTCGGGATGTCTGCCGCGACGATAGCGCGGAACGTCGGCACGCCTGCCGAGCCGTTCGGTGCCGCGAGGACCGTGTTGGCCGTCTGCGACGCGAAGTCGGACGGCGTTACGGCCAACGTGCCGCCAAGTGTCAGCGAGCCTGCGGACGTCACTGTACCAGTGAGCGTGATGCCACTGACCGTACCGGTGCCGCTGACGGAAGTGACTGTGCCAACAAACGCATCTGTTGCGTTAATCGTAATTGCGCCAGTGCCATTCGTGATGGTGACATTTGTACCCGCCGTCAGCGTAGCCTTGGTCAGTGTATTGCCAGTCGTGTTTCCAATAAGCAGTTGCCCATTGGTGTACGTTGTTTGACCTGTGCCCCCACTGGCCACAGCAAGTGTACCGCCGATTGTGATTGTACCGGCCGCCGTGATTGGTCCACCACTTGTGGTTAAACCCGTTGTCCCGCCACTGACATCAACGCTTGAGACCGTGCCTGTGCCCGTGATCGTCAGCCAAGACGGCGCGGCAGTGCCGTTCGACATGAGCACCTGCCCCGCCGAGCCAAGTGAGCTGAGTGCAAACTTCGTACCCGTTGAGTATACGACGGCACCAGCGACGGGAGAGAGAGCATCGCCAGTGCCGCCGCGACCCAAGGGGAGCGCGCCTTGGGTTTGGTTTGTGTCCGACAGGTCCAAGGCTGGGTGGATATGGTCGCCGCGAGACAAGGTGTTGGCGACGCCCGCAGAGGCACTGCCGAGCGCCAATGGCGTCGTTGCAGAGAAGTCGGCCGTGAGTGTGATGTCACTGGCAAGCGAGCCGCCGCCTGTAAGGCCGTTGCCTGCCGTGATCGTGCGCGTCGTGGGCACGAAACCGGTGACGCTCAGTGCGGCCGTAGTGACGGTCGTGACGCGGCCTGTGGCGTCGACGGTGAGGACCGGCACGGCAGAGCCTGATCCGTATGTGCCCGCCGTGACGCCCGTAAGGGAGAGCTCGGTGACACCGACGCCGCCAGCCGCAATCGAGATGACGCGGTCGGCCGAAAGATCGCCGCCGCCTGTAAGACCTGTACCCGACGCAATGACGCGCGTGGATGGCACCGCGCCGACGGCTGCGATGTTTGCAAACTGAACCTTGTACGTAACTCCGCTAAGGACATACGGCAGGTAGCCAAGTGTGCTCGCCCCAGTATACTCTGGCAGGCCCGTAATCGGCGTTGGAATTAAATTGGTAGGAACTGACATTGGCTATGAGCCCCCGTAAGTTAAAAAGTCATCAAAGTCCTCGGTGACAAGGAATTGATTGCCGCTCTCCGTAATAACGCCGCTGGGGTTTGTCGGTATAGGCGTATCTGGGCGGGTGAACTTTAACACAATATTTTCTGTCTGGCGAGCGGGAAGACGATACGGATCAAACTCGTCTCGATCTGCGTCACAGACCATCAAACCCGGTGCGTTGGGGTCTGAATACAAATCATCAAGCGAGAACTTGCGGCTGCACCGACCGCAAATGCCGATGCCCAGTGTGGTCCTCCCGCGAGTGTTGAGATATACAGGCATGGCCCTACATCACCTCGTGTACATTGCGATGTTTGGCAGGATTATCATCGGGCTATTGTCCCGCTCTTCCTGCTGCGCAAAATAGAGGCTCTCCTTGGCCTTCGCGTCGAGCACTGATATCATGCTTGGGTCGACTTCGATATACTCCAACGCCAGACGCGCGGCGAGCATGGCCACAATGGCCTCGTACCAACGCTGCGGTACTTCAATTTCCTGCGTCATGCTGCCTACGTCCATGATGTAGCGCTGACGCCACACGACGATCTGGTACACTTCGGCCTCTTCGTTTGGCACCGGCCACATGTGCATCACGGGCTGCTGGACCTGACGGTCGAACCAGAATTGCAGAGGACGGTTCGACTGGAACGTCTTATTCGGCAAGCTCGTGTAGTCGTCGCGGTTGAGGCGCGACAGAGGGATCTCGGTTGGCGTGTTGGCTAAATAGATTTGGCTGAAGCTCAACGTGCCAGTGGTGGCTCGCACGCGGAAGTATAGCTTCGCAACGCTGCTTTCAAGGTCGAACCACGTCCACTGCCCGGACGTTGCTGACGGCGTTTCGGTCTGGACGGTAGTCCACGTTACGCCATCGTCGCTGCGCTCAAGGGCGATAGGCACAGCGGCGGCGGTCCACTTAACGCCGACGGTGGTCACGAAGGTAGCTGTGGTGAAGGTAACTGTGCGCGTTGTTGACGTGTCGGTGTTGGTGCCAGTCACCTGCTGCAGTGTGCGCAGGTTGCTGTTCAGGACGTCGAGCGTGCCTGTATCGAGAGTGAGGTCGCCCACGCCCTCGTACAGAGGGTAAATCTGCTTCTCAATGCACCAGAGCTGGATGCCGCGATTGGACAGGTCTGAAAGCAGCATGAAAAGCTGGTCATTTGCAATGTCGATGTGTTCGGCGCTGATCTGTTGCGCCGTCAGTTTACAGCGTCGCGCCGCGTTGTCGATGACGCGTCGCGTATCAAAAACTGTCTGCGATACTGTGTTTGAATATGCCATAATTTTTTGCTCGCTGGTTCAACGCAGCAGCGCGCAAGCGGTAGCACGCATTTCTGACCTGATACGCATACACCAAAGCAGTCTCGGCTACAATACCGAGACTGCCTTAGCTATTGTTAGCATTTACCCTTTGGCATTGCCATGAGACCGCCGGTTTTACGACGAACCATGCCGACTTCGCGGTCGCTGTTCATCATCTTGGCAGGAAGAGCCTTCTTGGCCATTCCAGAAAGCACCTTTGATACAGCGACTGGCGCTGGGCCTACAGGCTTCGCCATTGGCTTCTTAGGGGCCATTCCGCCCGGCGTCATGCCAAGCTCTTCGTTCGTCATGCGACGGCCGCTGTCCGTTGTAGGGCGTGTTGAAATACCCTCGTCCATGTACTTCATTCTGGTTGTGTTCTTGAAACCGTCCATGTCACTTACCTTTCTTGCGGGCCGCAGCCATGTTATCAATTAAATTGGGGTAGGGTCTTCCGGCCGCCTTGGCGCGCGCCTTGGCAGATTTCTTCTTCTTCACCGACAAGTCTTTTGGCTTGCCAAGATCCTTCGGGCGTTTCTTGTCCCAGACGGCTAAATCGCTCATGTCAACAATCCCATTTGCGTAGTGATAAAGCTTTGCGTGTCGGGCGACCCTTGTCGTCCTTCATCGGCCCCGGCATGCCGCCCATTCGTGCGCAAAATGACTTGCGACGCGCGGCTGCCTTGGGTGATTTCTTCGCCTGCTTGGCGCTGACGGGTGGCTTGATGTCCTTGCCCTGAGCGCGCAGTGATGCGCGACCCTTGGCGTTGAGGCCGCCCTCTGGGTTCTGCCCCTCCTTGCGCGTCCACGCACCGCCCTCGGCCATAGCGAGGCCACCCTTCTTGAAGGGCACGCGCAAGTTGGCGTTGACACCGCGTTGCTGTGGATCGTAGCCTACGCCCGCCGAGAATTTTGGATTGCTGTACTGCGCCAGAAGCTGTTGAAGCGAGACGCCTTTGGGGTTGACGCGCATTTGTGCGCCAAAGTCAAACTGGCCATTTGGTGCAGGCACCTGAGCGCCGATTTGCATGCCGTTCGACGTTAAGTTTGCGTTGGCGCGAGGCCGCCGCCCTTGTTCCATTGGCTGCAGCAAGACCGGCCGCCCGCGCCTGTTTACGACCAGCGCGTCGTCTGTCGGTTTCTTAACCGTAAACCGCCGGAGGTCGAACGCGTCGTCCACCATCAATCCGCGTAGGACTTAACCATCTCAAGGACGATGGTGTATGTGTCGCCCGCACTTGCATCGAACGTCGAAAACTGGATGTCGCCTGTCTTGCCCGCGCCTGCGTTGTTCCACAAACCGCCGAAACTTTCATAGTCGGACACGTAGTTGTTGTTCTGCGGGACAACGGTAACCAACACGTCGGTGGTCGCGTCCCAGTATATGGCAACTTCCATGCCGTGCGTCATGGCGTAAATCTTGGTGATTGTAACGCCGTCGCAAGCCTTGCTGAAAGAGCTAGGATTAAGCGTGGAAACATCAACCTTGGTCACTTTGGTCTCGCCAGTGCCATCGGAGATGTTGGTGAACTTCATAATGGCGAGACGTTCGCCGTCAAATAGGGTCTGGGTTGCTACTGCATCTGCCATCTATGTATTCCTTATAAAATGCGGCGGGTAACAGGGACTTCCTATCCGCTACCCGCGCGCATCATATCATCGCATTAGCGATTAGTCATTAGCCGTTGTTTGCACGTAACGGTACGTGACGCGGACTTGTCCAACCGTAGGCTGGCCAACAGACGTCACTGTCGCGACGACAGTTCCGTTTGTTCCGATGTCGTCCATTGCAGCAAGCTGTGCCGCAGTGAACGTGGGAAGCACGCGGATGCCGGTCTTGACGTTGACGCCACTTGCGTAGGTGGTCGCAGCCGATGATGTGCCGACAGACAAAGTTGCCGAAGTGGCACTGTCGTACTGCGTAAGCACATCAACGATGATGTCCACAATCTGCGACTTGTACGGCAAGTAAACCGTACCGTTCTGCACGAGTGTGGCACCAACGTCGATTAACACGGTCTGCGAAAGAAGTGCGAGACCGATGTTTGGGCCGCCTGTCTTACCGGCGTTAATATCGCCAGAAGCCAGTGGGCCGCTCCAAGTAGTTTGTGACATTTATTTTCTCCTTTAGAGAAGGGAGGGGGACCAAAGCCCCCCAACCCAATTAGATGCCAGCCGTACCAAATACGCCACGTGGATCGGTCCAACCGAAGTTGTAACGCTCCGTAGCCTTGTAGCGCATGCTGTCGGTTTCAAAATCACCTTCCATGCTCTTCTCAAGACCGCGACGCATCGCGAGCTTAAGGCCCTCAGGCGCATCAGTCTGGATCCACCATGCAGTGGTCGAGGTGATACGCGACAAGTTAGCCTGTCCGCCGTCCAACATTCCCATACTTTTCACAGGGTTAACATCATTGTTAGCCGTGCCAGCACGCAATGCAGACTTCAACAATACTTCCGCTTGGAAGACATTGCTTGGGCCGCTGACGAGCTTCTTAGGTGTCAGACGAATACGCTTGCCGTTGTTGTCAACCGCGTTGCGGATCTGGATCAGCAACTGCTCAAGTGACGTCTGCGAAAGGTTCGCAGCAGTCGTGAGCTGGTTTGAGAACGTGCCAGTTGCGATTGGGTGAGCCGTGTTGACCAGTGATACGCCGTCGCCGCCTGTATACGCGCTGTTGAAGGCACGGTTCAGGATGTTGGCACCAAGGGTTTCCTTGGTTTCGATCAGCGACTGTGCAAGGTGACGAGCATAGGTCTGACCGATACGGATATGATCGCCATCTTCCACCAGAACCTTTGTCAATGCAAAAGCGAGGCCGTAGACGCGATATACGTAGCGCTGGATGAACAGCACGCCGCCGGATTGATACGTGACAGGCATGCCGTCTGGCAATTCTGGCGCGGCACCAAAGCCGAACAGGACAGGCTCTTCGTGGTAGTTACGGGGAATACCCTTAAACTCTTTGAAGACCTCTGACCATTCGTCAGCGCGTTGATCGTAGATGCCGTTGAACTCTTCGTTTAGGATAGGTTCAACGATTGACCGGAAGTCAGTACTTCTCATTGGGGTAGCCATTGTTCAAGCCCTCCTTAGTACGCGGCGCGGTCAGCGACGTTCTGATGCTCAGAAACCTGAACTTGAACAATCGTGAAGCTATCGCCGAAATCGTTGTCTGGTGCTGGCGACAGGCCGATGATACGCACTTGCGCATTACCACTGTCAGTCAGCGTGGCGGTGTCGAGCATCAACGCCGACAGACCAGTGGTGGTCGATCCTGCGGTGATGGTTGTGAAATCAGCCTGCTTGCCGATGTCAGTCACTGCAATCGAACCATTTGCCTGAATTTCGTAGACAATGGAGGGATCGAGTGTGACGTAAGCAACGATTTCAGTAGCCGCAAGGGACGCAGTCCACTTGTTGCTGACACGACGACGGCCGTCACTGTCGGTGAATTCAACACCTTGGAACGTACCGATGAAGCGGTCGCCGATGGCGGCTGCTTGGATGGTTCCGTTGGTGCCGATCTTTACCGGCTGGTTTTGTAGTATGTTAGCGGCGTAGCCCGTCAAAATCGAATAAGCGGTAGGTCGAAGCGTACCGCTTGGCGAAAATGCCGGACGAAGGCCGAACGGTTGAGAAACAGTACTCATGTCCATTTACCTTTTGTTGAGTTACGTTAACCGCTCAGGAGAAGATCCCCCGTCGC
>Ga0209500_10000404_pt1 | contig 37202 bp, 24 predicted proteins | sample S_140212_EF_Meta_FD_187323 | JGI IMG/M metagenome (GOLD analysis project Ga0209500, IMG submission 187323) | Freshwater microbial communities from Lake Simoncouche, Canada to study carbon cycling - S_140212_EF_MetaG (SPAdes) (version 2) | ecosystem: Environmental > Aquatic > Freshwater > Lake ...
TATCATTCACTTCTACCAATAACCAAGATTCATTGTATGCTTTTGCTAGTTCGTGAATAATCGCTGGAAACATCATTGGTTTAATTTCATTATTTTTATATTTTGCTACTGTTCTATATGGAAAATTGGTAATGTCAAAAACTATAAATGCCGAATAGTCACTCCCAACTCCTCTTGCCACATCAACAGTAATTAAATAATTGTGATCTTCCTTTGGATCTTCATATACATCAAGACCTTTATTTCTTTTTAGGGGATCCTCATAGATCAAGGTTCTTAACTTTGAAGGATTAATTAGTGTATCTACTGAGCCCAAAAATTCACACTCAAACTCAACCTTGAACTGTTGTTCACTCGTGTTTGCAATCGTTGATGCCTTCCATTTGGCGTCTCTACCAGGTACTTCAGACCAATGGACATCTGTAGGTACATATTCGTTTTTGCTCTTCTCAGCGTCATGCCACATGCGGTAGAAGTGATTCATACCGTGAGGTGTGGATACAATAATTACCTTTGTTGATGTACCAGAAGAAATTGTGGGATAAACGGAAGCAAAGAACTGGTCTGCAATGTTATTTGGAATGAACGCAAATTCGTCCAGGAATATGATGTTATAAGATCCTCCACGAACAGCGGATGCAGAAGTAGAAGCCGCTATAATTTTGGAACCATTTTCCAATTCTAATGATTGCTTGTTCCAAGATAAAATACCTTGTTGCATCCACTTCGGAAGATTTTCATAGGCAAGTTGCAATCTACCTAACAAATCCTTTGCAGTGGATGCTTTGTTTGCAAGAATAGCAATATTTACATTATCATTGAATACTGCATAGTGAAGAAGATAAGATACGCAGGTAGTAGATTTACCTGTCTGACGAGGCATCTTACAGATATTGAATCTATGTTCGTGGAATCTTTGTACAAGTCTTTCCTGAAATGGATACATTTTAAAAGGAACAAGACCTTCATCAAGAGAAACAATCTTGATATAATTCTTTGCAAAATATACAGGATCTTCTTTACACTTCATAAATTCAATGATCTGCTCCTCAGTCCATTGAATAGTTGTGTTTGCTCTCTTTAGATTTGGATTGGAGAGGTAAGCGTCTGACTGCTTTAGTTGAATATCTTCGATTGCCATAATAGTTACGATAATTCTTTACAATTAAAAGCAAACCAAACATCTGATTTGGTTGAGTTGTCAACTCTTTTCATACAAAGTGTAAGCATATTTGGAGATGCTCCACCATGCATAGTTGATGGTCCTTCATCATCAGAAGTATTTTTTCCAATAATAACTCCACTATGTCTCATGACAGAACTATTTTGTGTGAAGGTATTTCCTGCATTACTACTATACTTATCTTGATATACTCTATATTGTAATTTTGTTCCTAATGAATTCCAAGCAGGAATTGCTGCTCCAGCAATATTAATATCACCCTCATACCACTCATAGATGATAGTACTTTGATTGGCATTATTATTTCCAATTTCATATTCCGTAATTTCTGCCAAATCTGCTATAGTAGTTCCAGAACTATTCACTCTAATACTCATTACGGGTCTCATTGTATCATCCATAGTCCAACCACGATTTGTATTTGTTGCGTGATTGTTGAATGAATATAAACTGCCTTCAGATTGTTTGATAACTATAATATTATTAAAAGTTGATATACCTACTGGAAGATAAGGAATACCCATATCCTGCAAAATACCACTTGAACCAACTTCTGTAATATGAGTATGTACTGGGTCTTGTGGAGTGCTTGTGACTGATACTGTTGTTCCTACATTTACATCACCAGTAATCGTAATATTAGAAGAACCTAATGATACTGGAAATGGATTGGAAAAACTTACTGCTGTATTTCCTGCACCAGTAAAAACTACTGATTGTGATGGTTGGGGAAGTGGATTATAAGACATATTAGATTAAGAACCAATTTGAACCGTTATAAAAATATGTTAGTGATTGATGATTGATAGACATAATCACAGAAGTATTGTTTTCAACACTTGTTCCAGCACCTGTTTGCACTGTGATATTGTATGTAGCAATCTTATTTCCTTCGTCTTTTACGATAAGTTTTTTACCAGTAATTGGAGATGTTGGTAATCTAATTTCCACAGGAACATTTGCATTTACTCCAATATAATCATCAGTATTTGTTGCTTGATAATATGTGGTAATACCAGTAACAGATACTATTGTTATGGTTTCTGAGTCACTTGGGTCAGTAAATTCTGCTCTATTTGTTGTAGAGTTCCACTGCAAATACTTTCCATCATAAGCACCAGAATTTGTTGCAATACCTACAACATCATCCAAATATCTTAATTTAGTTTCTCCACCCCCACCTAATGTGGAGAGTTGTTGTTGAATACGAGAAAGGAAAGTGCTGTAATGTTTTTGTAAATCATCAAGTGTTGCGAACTTTTGGTCTAATGGAGTTAATGGGTCTTGCTGAATTTTAGCATCTGATGGTTCGGCAAGAAGTCCTAATGATTTTTCAATCAGTTTTTCTTCAGGTTTTTCTTTGTGGTCTTGAAGAACCTCAAGAACTTCATCTAAAGATTCTTCAATTACATCTTCAATAATTTGTTCCTGTTCTTTAGGTGTTTCAGAATACAACCATTTTTCAAATGCCTTAACTGTTTTTTCTTCTTGTACCTTTTTCTTTTTAGTTTCTTTCTTTAGATTAGCAACTTCCTCAAAAACAGAATCTAAAGTAATTTCACCTATAATAGATTCTTGTTCTTTTTGCTCTTCTACTTTCTTTTCTTTTTCTTTTTTCTTAAGTGTAGCAAATTCATTAAAAAGTGAATCCAATCCCAAGTCTCCGACTACAGAATCAAATTCTTCTTTTTTCTTTTTTTTATCTTCTGCTAATAATTTAAAAAAATCATTCAAGTCTTGAGACATACTAACAATTCCACTTTCTTAATGATTTATTGATTCTTGAATTTGGATCATTTGCAGTTTTTGCTGATGTAAGTTTCTTTTTCATTCCACTCATACGGGAACAAAATGACTTTCTGCGATTTGCCGATTTTGATCCTTTTTTTAATTTGGATGGTTTTGTTGTAACCGCAAGTGAGAGGTTTGATCCAGGATTCTCTTTACGGTAAGAAGCGATTCCTTTTTTGTTTAGACCACCCTCAGGATTCTTTCCCTCTTTTCTTTGCCAAGCAGCGGATGCTTCAATCATAAAAGATTCAAGAGTTTTTACTTTTGTTGGATGAATCTCAGAAGCTGATTTTAGGATTTTTACTTTCAATGCAGGTGTTAATCCAGGTGCTTTTGCAGCATTAACTCTTCTATTAAATTTTTCCTGTGCTGTATCAGTATCTGATACTTGCTCTTCAATATAAGATCCTTCAGATTCGTAATGTGCTAATTGAACCTTTGGTCTTTTTGGTGCAGGAACATATGGATTTCTTGGATCCTCTTTTGGTGCCTTATATGGTTCATATGGAGATCCACCTTCTCCCTTTGCCAAAGGTAATTGTGGTTCTTTACCTTTTATGATTCTAATCTTCACATCATCCGGTTTTTCTTTTGGGAGAGATGGATTCTTCCATGGAGATTTTCCTCCAGGAATAGTTGGACTAATTCCTTCTCTAACAAGACGATCTGCTTTAATAATATCAATAATTCTGAGGAATGTATTGCCATTTGCATCTTCGATAGTAATATCCTCATTTACTTTACTTTCTCTACTATCAACATAATCAGCTGCAGTATCAATATAATCTGCGGCCTTAGTAATCTTTGACTGAACCCATGCTTCAATATTACCTTCTCCTTTCATCTTTTTCTTTAATCTCTTTGTAGCATTCGCAATTGTGTTCAGTTCAGAACGCGCCATTGAATACTCATGATCCTTTTCTTCTGGCATATTTCCAGGATGTGGAGTATTTGGTGTATACTTCTTCAAAGTAATGGGCATTGAGAACATATCCCAATACTTTTGACCGTATTTACATTCATTACGAGTCTCATTTTTTGCACATTTTGGACAATATCTTACACCCGATTCTTCTTTTACTGGCACACAATTTGGAACCATTTTCTTACCTTTCTTCTTTATACCTTCTTGCTTATAACCATCCCAACAATCTTCAGATTTTGTTCCCCAATTATCAGCACCAACTTTGCGACATTTGACAAGTGCTCCAGAAGCATATGCACTTGGCCAAACACTATATCTTGACTTTACTTTAGTATAACAAGCATCTTTTGTGCCACTTCCTTTACCTGGTTTATCTTTTACTTCTTGGAGATCCATTTCTTCCGTCCTTACATTTGTTGGTTTTGCAGCACCAGATTTTTCTTGTTGTCCAGGATCTGCTGCCTTTTTTCTATTTGATGCGGATAATCTTTCTGCTTTAGTCATATTTGCTCTTTTCTCAGAAGATACGCACTTTGGAACTCCTTCTCCAGGTTCATCACTTGCACAAGTTCCACCAGTTACAACATTTACCCAACCGGGTTTTTTATCTTTTGATTCAGATTTACCATACCAATCAAGAAGACCTTCATCCATGCGATGTTTCCTTGCAATCTGTTCAACTGTTCTATGAGATTTCAGTCGCATTTATATACTTAAGGTTTATCTTTATTATTTAGAAAACCTTGTTTGAGTAACTTTTGCAATTCTGAAGTTGATCCAACAAATACTGCATTATTGGTCACATTATTGGTAGTTTTAGCATTATCATCTTCAATTCCTCTCATTTTCTTTTGAAGATCAATTAATTTATCTGCAGTATCGCCAACACTTTTTAAAATTTGACCAGCAACCTCATATGCTCTTGGACTGGCAGTTTCTGCTGCCAGTTCCATAATTCCATTTAAAGTTTCTTGCCCCTTTTCAATAAGTGAGTACAATTGTGCTCTACTGTACTCATAATCCTTTTGAACATCATCAGGTGTTGTTTTTATTACTTTAATATCTGTTGTTTTCGATTCAACTTCGACAATATTACTTTCAGTATTCAGTGCTTTATCAATAGACTCAAAATCATTTACCATATTAATTGACCATTAAATATCTGTTTGTTGATTTGGACTATAAGACTTGGAATCGTTAAAGAACTCCCAATTTTCATTGAATCCAAAATCATCATCTGGACCTGCATCAATAGGGTCTGGAACAACAGTATATCTCATTTCTCTCTTCGCATTTACTGTATCTGTACTGGTATATGTATCAACTTGTACCTTACGAATAAGTCCATCTGTAGTATTGGAAATAGGTCCAAATAGATATGTTTTTGCAGTGAAATTTAAAGTGTAAATTAAAGACCTTCTTTCTGAAAAATCTCCCTCATAATCATCTTTAAATGAGATATCATCCAAATTTAGGGGAATGTCTCTTTTTTCTCCGATTGAATCTACAAGATCTACTGTCAATGTAAATGCTGGTTGAAAATATGGCAAAATTTGTTCTATAATTTGCAATGCATCATCATTCAATTTACACATAATACTAAGTTGAAATCCAATGTTGTATGGAACAGGCATATAGACTTTTTTTAAATTTTGCCCATCAGATGCTTTAAATGATTGAGTTACACTTGCCTTCCTTGAAGAATCATATCTTATAGAAGTCATCTCAAATGACATTCTTGGTAAAGTAATTTGTACCGGTTTGTTTAAATCTGCTTGTTGAGTTAAACGCGCAAGAAATTTTTGTGTTGGACCATATGCCAATGGTACTCTTAGTTCACTATAAGTATTATCATTAGCATCTTGGTGCTTAATATAAATTTGATTAAAAACCGTACCGAAAGCAATAATTGTCTTTCGTATAATCTGATGATAATAGTAAGTTCCTAACATTAATAGTTACCGAATGGATTTGATTCTGAAAAATCTACAATGAGATCTGCCTCATTTTCAATTTCATCATTTTGTTCATATTTATCTGCAGATTGACTTTTAGAAGTATTTTTAAGTGTATATCTTGCTGACGATGCAGATCCAACGATTGCTTCTCCAGCAATAAATGCTCCATCAATAACTCCAACTTCAAGAACAGAAGAATTTTTATACCAGGATTTAACTCTTGCTGTAGTGCCAGAAATAGATCCAGTTACAATCTCATTGAATGCATATGTACCAATTCCAGTTACCAATGGTGGTGGTGCTATAGTAACAGTGGGCACATTAGAATATCCTTTTCCTGCGTCTTCAATAAGAATTTGTGATATATTTCCAGAATTTCCAACAATTGCTCTAACTCTGGCGGTTATAATACCAACACCTGTAAAAGTAACAATAGGGGAATTTACATAACCAGAACCAACAGTGGCAATTCCCACAGAGGTTAACCCGTAAGGAGATGTGACTAATTCGGATACAGCTTCTGCTCCAGATCCAATACCAGTAATTATAACTGAAGGTGCGATAGTATACCCAAATCCAGCATTTGATAATAATATTTCTTTAATTGAACAAACACCCCCTTTACAAGTCGTAATTGCGATTGCATCAGCAGTTTGACCACCAGCTGGTGCTGGTGTAAATGAAATGATTGGAGTTTGTGTGTATCCATAACCATCATTATTTAAAATAATTCTTCTGACATATCCAGATGAAATTCCAACACTATCTACAGTTGCTGTTTGATTACTTACAAATAATTGAAGTGATGTAATATACCCCTGATTCTGTAAAGTTCCATCTATTTCTTCCACAACAGAATTTACATCACTAAATCCTCCTATTTCATCTTCATATTCGAAGAGCTCACATCTTAATTCATAAACATATGTTTTTCCCAATTGATAGAATGGTTGCTCATGTTCTACAAATTTAACTTCAAATAATCTTTTACCCAATGGAAAATATATAATATCTCCTTCTCTTGGTCTTGTAGATAATATAATTTCATCATTATCCATACTATCTAAAAATGGTGCTATAAAATCTTCAAATCTTTCTCTTGATATAATAATTGTCAGTTCATCTTTCAGACTCATTCCAAATTTAGTTAAAATATCTCCAGATCCTGCATATCCATCGTAATTACTTACATATGCTTCTAAAGCAAAGTTATCATCAAACCTTGAAGCAGTAACTTCTCTTATGATAGTTTCTTGCCTTACAAATTTTCTAGGGATGTATAATACTTCGACACCATAAATCTTCAGTTGCTCGTTAATCAATTCTTGAACGAGTCTTTGTTCTCCTGGAGATCCTTGTAGGAAAAAGGGATTGAGTGCCATTATCCAATAAAATCGTAGGGTGGAAGTTCGTAATCCATTGACATTCTTTCTGATATTGCTGATATCTCTCTTTCTGCATCATCATATATTTCTCTACCATTTAATTCAATTCCACCTGGTAATTTAACACCTCTAAATTTAATGAGATTTTGTCCCCATTGCCTTTTAATTAATGCTGTAAGATATTTTTTAAGAAAGCTGTCGTTATAAACTTTAGTAAAATCATTTGGGTCTAATATTCTATAGCAGTCAATCACAAAAAATGTATCTGCCTTCTGTGCTCCCCAATCAATGTCCAAATACATTCTATTTTGTCTTTTATTAAATCGGATCTGCTTATCAGTTTTTAATAGGAAATCAATATCCTCCAAATATGACTTAACCATAGCATATTGGAGAAGTTCAACGGAATTGAAATAATAAAGATCATTTAAAAATAACTGATATTTAATACTAAACATCCCTCCAGAAATGTCGCTAGTATCAAACTTATACACTTTTTCAATTCCAATTACTGAATCTGGAATTTGAATAAAATTAGAGGTCTCATAAAAATTGAAAGTAGTAGTACCAATACCACTAATATTTGCAGATCCTGTAGTGGTTACAATTCCAACTCCATTTGTCCCCTTACCCTGACCTCTATTCAAATCTTGTTGTGTTATTTTATATTTCAAATACATTCTCTCAACACCATCAAAGTGCCTCTCATGGAAGTACTGGAGGGCGTCATCAACTAGATCATCTATTTGATCCTCATCTACATTAATTTCCAATACAGGAGCACCTAGGCGTCTTAGACAATAATCTATCAGTTCTTGTCTAGTATTTGGTTTTGCCATTAGTAAGATCCTCCATCTATTGAAGTTAAATTTCCGATAATATTACCATTGAAGTATACATTACCACTAAAAGATGATATACCACTTACATAAAGTTGAGTGACAGATGCAATACCACCAGTTACCGATTGTGAAGAAACTGATAACCCGGATACATCTGCATAAGATGCTGAACCTGCAGTATTTGCATAATCTGCTATATCTGCAAATGTGGCAGCACCACCAACAACGGCAGTATTGGATGCCAATACTTTTATGGCATCTTGCTGACCTACATTTACATGCAAATCTGGTTGTCCAACTCTTACTCTTATATCTGCCATTATCTAGTTACTCCTTCCCTTACCAAAACCATCCCTTCAATAACTCTAGATGTAGTGCCATCAGAAGAATTATATGCGTTAATATCATAAATGTATCTTCCTGGTTTTATATTTGTTGTGGTTGTACTAGTCAATCCAATTCGTATAGTGCCTTGAGATGCATTTAGTATGGTGGAAGTAAACGCAATTGAAGATGAACTAGCAGAATGCTTTCTCATCTGAGATGCAATAGTGTAAGTAGACAAATTCAAAACTGAATTTGTAGAGATACTTTCTAAGGTAAAAACTTGGCTAAAATCTGCTCCAGCATTAATAACTAGATTACTAACATATACTGCAGCCATTTATACAATACCAGATCTCTTTTTTATTTATATTATGTGTTAATATTCAAACTCAATAAGCATTCTTGTTGAGCAAAATAAAGTTTGACATAAGATTTAGAAATATTTTTTAAAACTTCAACATCTTCACAATTTTCTATTTCTCTTGAAATTTTTTCATATTCAAAAAGTTTTGATATTGAACTGAGTTCTATCTTAGATGGATCCATTTTTTTCAAGTAATTGTTTCAGTAAAGATTTTATCTCATTTATATCACTTTTTATGTTATCAATTTCTCTTTTTTGAGAATCTCTAGCATTTAATGAGTTAACATACTGATTATATGCAACAGAGTCGCAGTTTATAATTGCCCCAGATCCTTCATCTCTATAAAGATTTGGATGTCCTTCTACTCTTATCATCTTACTGCAATTGCTCTAAGTTCTTTAATTCTTACTGGATATGCTTGATTTGTTCCTGACATTACAATTTTAATTGCGTAACCAGTAAATAAATCTAGATTATCTGCAGTAAATTGATATTCTAAAAATTCATTATTTAAACTTGGTCTAACAAATAGATCTGACAATCCATCATTTTTTGATGCATCTACCACAGAGTATTCATTCGTATCAGTATATTTTAAATTATTATATCCTGGGAATAATTCAAATGCCTGAGGAACTTCGCTAGAATCAGCTCTAACTAAACTATACAGAACTCTAAAATCCGAAGAAGAATGTCTATATGCTGATAAAATAACTTTTAATGATGATGCAGGTTGAGTTAGTGATACGAGTCTTGAAACATATGAAGATGCATGAGGATCATTTAATATTGAATTGACTCTAGAATCTGTCACATAATCCAATATTGGACTATCTAAACGATTATTTCTAAACTCAGTAGATGAATCCCTCAAATATATTACTGGAGATAGATATTTGAGTGAACTATTTAAAGTTATTCCTGTAGTAAATGATTTATTTCTAGGTAAATTTCCTAGATATGCAGTCTCATTTTCTTTGGAGCATACCAATCTTACAGATTCTAAAACATTCAATGTATTCAATTGAACTGGTTCAAATCCATTATCGAGGAATGAAGTTTCATTTCCACTAGCACTAGTACCGGTAGTAGTTCTAATTTTTGCAGTAACATTTGTATTTGCTGGAGTAATAACATCATAAACTGGTACTAGTGAAGTATAAGATATATTTGATGATGCATATACGTTGGATCCACCTACAGTTGATTCATTTGTGAATGATAATTCTGGTAATCCTGATGCATCTGCCGTTCTATTAGTACCATTTGTTGATCTATCAATTTCAATATAATAGTTATCGATTCCAATTCCCGAATCGCTAATATCATGAGTTGTATTAATTCTTCTTAAAGAAACCCCATTCATTTCATACTTATATACAATACTATTAATTTCATAATCCAATGGTTTAGTTAAATCAATTCCTCTAACTACGCCAATTAAAGTTCCATTACCAACATCATTATATGAAATAATTTCATTTTCAATCTTTATATATCCTAAGTTATTTCCACTAACTCTAACTCCTTCAAAAGTATTGAAGTTTGAAGTATTTGCCACACTGACAATGGAAACATCTGTACTTAATAGTTGTGTTGAAAGTGTTGTTGCTGGAACACTTGATTCTGCGTCACTAATGATTAATTTATTTACATTTGAGTACATTCCATGATCGAAATGATCAACTTTAATATAATTTCCAGAATTTTGATTTCCAGATTCTGTAAAACTTCTAATTGTAGTGCTTGCAAGAGAGACAATTGTTCCAGCATCATTATAATAACTTAGTCCAGCACCAACATTAAATGTTTTTCCTTGAACACCAGAGAGATATAAAGTATCTCTACTTTCACCATTTCCAGTAATAGTAATATTTGCTCCAATACCAGTATTGGAAACTACTGTGGATGTTACGATACCAACAACATCACCAACATCATAACCATTACCTCTATTTACAATTGTTGGGGTTCCAGTAATGACACCATTATTTGCAGTAATGTTCAATTTAAGACCAGAACCTTTTCCAATAATATTAAAGGTGTCTACCTCTGTATCAGTAACATAATTACTTCCACCAGTTGTAAGTCCTACTGTTGAAACCGAACTTCCATAACCAATAATATATCCATAAGTACCAGATACTGAACCTGCAATTTTTCTACCTTTTGTTAATATTGATGTAAGAGTAGTTGTTGTAGTAATACCAAGAGTTGCAGTTTTTGCTAAAGTTGTTAATGGATTATTGATTAATCTTTCAACATATCCATTACTCTTATCCAATGTTGGATTATAGAAAAATGCGGTTCCTGTAGGTGATGTAAACTCTGCTTTGTAAAGTTTAAATTTAAGATCCTGATACTGATTCGCTGTCCATATTGATCCATTCTGAGATTTAAACAAACTTCCCATAGAGAATTGCTTACTATATTTTACGCTGGAAGCATCTGGCAAGGACTTAGTATTTACAGTCTTCTCATTCATTGTTGCACACCATAATTCATATTGATCACTTGTTTCTGAAATAATTACTACCGCATATTCTCTTCCTGGTGCCAGATAAATTGGTTCAGGGAAAGTAACTTTGGTAGAAGTCTCGGCATCATCAGATATATTAACTTGATCTGGTCTCAATGTAACGTCTCTTCCAATTCTAATCCTTGTTGGAGTTCCTAACTCAACAGTTCTTATTTCTACTTTTACTGGAGCATTTCCCTCATCCTTTGATGCAAAGTACAAATCAACTGCAGTTAAGAAAGCACCGTTCACATCATCATTTGTATTTGTTGGGGAAGGTGCCTCAACATTTCCTCCAACAACAAATGATTGTGCAAGAGGATCTACATATCTAGTTACCGTTGTTGTAGTATCAGAATTTAAATTTACATTGCTTGTATTTGTAGTTGTATTTGTAGTTGTGTTTATATCGGTCGTTCTTATAGTCGTTGTTACTAAATTTTCCCACTGTTCAAGCATACCATCAGAACTATAATTTGATTCCGCATAAGAAATTTTATTACTTCCTGGAAGACCAAGGGCATTGGTCGAACTTGAAGTCAATTTAAAGGTTTTAGTACCAGTTTGAATTCTAACTGAAGGTGGTGGAATTGTATTTGGATCTCTTAAGAAACTTGTACCGATTAAATCTCCGTAATTATCAGTAATTAATCTAAGATCTTTAACATATGCAACTGCACCACTTGTTTTTCCAACAAGTCTCATTCCTTTTAGCAAATATCCAGAATATTTACCTTGAGCTTCTTGTGACAATGAATAGGTATCAATATTCAAAACTTTTGAAGATGAACTGTATGATGATGGTAATAATTCTCCCTTAATATAAGGATTTATCATATATGTTGAAGATGGTGAACTGAATGCACCATACTTATGATTTGCAGCTGCTACACGGAATGTAATTAAATTCTGGCCATTACTAGTTCCAATAACCTCTTCACCAACAACAAATGATCCAGAAGATCCATAATTTTCTAACGTAGTATTATTGGAAATTTCTACTAATTTTGGAACAAAATCAACCGCACTATTTGAATCAAAAAATAGATAGAATTGTGTTGATGGTTTTAGATTTGTTACCGAAAACTCAATATTTCTAGATCTTATAAATTTTTCTTCTGCTGAAGATATTTTTATATTTTGAATTGTAGTATCATAATCTGATATGGTGCCGTTTTTTTCAGTACTTGATGAAGTTGAAGATGAAGATGTACTTGATAGTGAGTATATTGGGTCACTAGTAGTAGTATCCTGCCAATTTCCCATACCATAAATTACTCTTTCATTAACAGTATTGGTAGAACTCTCACTCGTAGTAGTTATATTATTTGAAACATTATTTGTCAGATTTATTGCAGGCATTGCTATCGTATTTGATACATGCTTATCTGGAAGTTGTATAGTTCTAATCCAATAATCTCTATCGGGATCTAATTTAATATCTCCAATATATACAATAACATTGAATGGATTAACATTCTCAACCGATGTTGCAAAAGGTTGTTCAATCCAATCTACAGATTTATATTTTAAAGTTACTGCATTTCCAGTTTTTTGTACATTTGGATCCAATAACTCATAGTTAACTGATAAATCCAATTCATTATCATTAATTGCAATCGCTGGTGCAAGTTGTGATTTTAAAGAATTTCTACTAATAATGGGAATTAACTCATTAGATTCATTATTGATTTGGATTGATGATAATCTTCTGTTAATTGAAGTATAATCTTTAAAGTCATCGACAAAAAATCCCGTTTTGAATCTATTTCTACCACTGGAATCTTGAACTTGAAGTGTCTGTGTGTTTACTTCAAGTAATGATAATGATGTAACTCTTTCCAAATTGGAAACTCTTTCTTCAATTATTCCAATATCCCTCATAGTATATCTTCTATTGTCAATTGGAGTAACAATGGCATTTGATGGGTGATACAAATATGGTGGTAGTGTAATGGTTGCAATATCCATTACATCACCTTTTTTATTTGGAACTTTAGGGTTTTTTGAAGATATACCTTTTTCTAAAATAAAAGTTCCAAATTTGTCGAGATATAATTTATCCACTCTTGGTAAATAATATTCATATCCAACTAATGAACTTTCATTTGAAGATAGGAAAACTTGTGTACCAAAAGTTCTTGAATCAAAATCAAATGGAGATTTATCTGTAGATGAAAACACAGATACTCGTGGTCTAAAATCTAAAGTATCAGAAGCTCTTATTCCTCTAGGACCAATATTTGGAATATCATTCAAAAATCTTTCTTGATCATAACTCAAAATGGTAAATACATCTCCATTATCATTTGCTGGTACAGAATAATAATCAAATACTATTAATAATTGTTTTGAAGGATCTGGTATATTTTTATTTCTAACAAGTCTCGAATAATCATAATATTGATCTCTCTGCCCTTTATCTAATTGATATGTATACGTAATATCTTTATAATTACCTACGGTAATTGATTGGATATTAACAGTTATATTGGATTCTTCGAATTTTACTGTTTCTCCATCAAAAAATCTTTCTGTATTTAAATAAACAATTCCTAAAACATGGTCAAAGGGTTTAGAAACAACTCTTGCAATTGCTTTACTACTATTTCCAATTATATTTTCGCCAATTATTGCATTAGTACTAACATTCGCACTAGATGTAAATGTAATTGTATCTAGTGATGGAGATGATGAATCATATGATTCATAAACTGCCAAGACCTTACATACATCTGGATAGTTTAAAGATATTTGTTCATCCTGAACTCTTAATCCATAGAATTGATTATAAGTTAATCCATCATTAATAGATGTATTAGTTACTGTTCCTGATTGTGGATTTTTTGAATAAACAACATTTAATATTTCACTTCTATTATATACCTTTTTCTTACTTTCAATACCATTTTTGATTAATGTTACATTTACTGTGACATTAGTATCATTGTTTAATCCACTAAGTGTAACTACATTTGAATTAAGACTAAATGAATCTGATGTTACTGTACCAATTCCCCCTCCAGAATAATGAACCGAATATCTTTCCTCATCAAATGCTGTAAAAAATGCACTAGTAATTCCAATACTATTGATATCAGTGGCAGTAAGAACTACTTTATTACTGGATATTTCTTTTCCCGTAAACTGTGCGGAAATATTCAATAAAGAATCTGAAAGATTTACTAAAGATATATTTGAGTCTGGAAGTTCTGCATATAAGTATCCTGTGGATTCATTTCTTATAATTGGGGCACCAATTTGAATATTTGGTTCAATCGTACCTCCAGGTATATCACCATCAAAAACTCCAGGAACAGAAGTAATTGATGCAACAGTCATTGATAAACCGTCAGCAGAAACAGATGTTATTCTATTGAATGTTTCTACTGAAGAACCTTGTTTTTGATATCTGATAATAGTATTTTCTCTTACACCACTGAATACATTTCCGGCAGAAGTTACGTTACTACCAGAAATAGTTACTTTGCTTACATTATTTTGGAAATTAAATCTTTCAAGAAAAGCATTTGCATTAAATTCTACATAAAGTCCGGAAATCGCAGTTGTTTGTTTTACTGATTTTATATTCTGAGTTCCATATGACGTAATTGTTTTAATAGATGTAGAAGAATCTACACCATTTATTACCAATTGCTCTCCTTGAGAAAATTTTCCAGAAGTTTGACTTAATTGGATCGTTGTAGACCCTCCACCTACCGCAACTGCATATCCAGTAGCGCCACTACTCTTACCTTTTACATAAGATGATTTTGGAAGTTCTGTAGTTGATATAGCTTTATTTAAAACTAATTTTGTATAAGTTTGTATGTCATATAGACATAAATCCCATTTTGATGCATTTCCAATATATGCTGCGTCAGTTAATTTGATACTGTATACTCTAGCATCTCCGATTTTATCTCCACTACCATTTAATCTATTATATAACGCTATCTTTTCTTTTTGTTTTGGTGCTCCGGACACAGTATTAACTCTTAAAATATTACCCATTTCAAATGGAATATTTGTTGTAGAAACTTTTTCACTATCTCTTGGTTTTTCTACATCAATAATAGTAGTTGATGTTTTATCTACATCATATCCTTTTACATATGCTTTACCTGGAGATACTTTGATTCCCATCAAATCATCCGATGGTTTATTATTTTCATCCGTAGTTTCGTTATCAAAGAATAATCCATTACTACCTAATCTATTATTCAATGAATTGTGTACAGATACGCTAAATGGTGTTACTGCATAATCCCCAGATTCGTCATATGTTCTATCTGCCATATAATCTCTAATTAGATTATAATTGGTCTTTTGCTCAATTTTTTTAATTTTCCCATCTTGAACTCTCAGTAATTCAACAAAATCAGTATCATTAAGGATGTCATTTAATGTCTTTTTAGTTAAAGTTAATCTAATTTCTAGTCTATCAGCACCTGGTGCTGCATAGTTTGTAAATCCTTTTGCATTGTCATACAAGGAACCATCATCTTTTGCACTAACCAATAGTTCGTCAATCTTCAATCCAACTCTATATGATGGAGTATCTGTATAATTATCTAAAATTATAGTTTGCTTGGATACATTTACAAAATAACCTCTGATAAAATATACACCATTTCCAATAGAAGCCGCAGATCCTATTGAAGTTGCATTTAATGATATTAATGATGCGAAAGGTGTACCTGCATTAATTGTAGTATTTCCATAAATTATATTTTCTTCTGCTATTAAAGATTCTCCATCTTGAAATTGATTAAATATGAAATTATTATCAGAATCTAAGTATTTCACATATATTGTCAAGTCGGTTACATTATTTTTATCCGGTAATGCAATATATTGAATAATTGCGGTTGTTCCTGAAGATTGTCCAATTATTTTTTTACCTAAGAAATAATTAATATATACTGAAATGTCAATACCAAAATTAGTAGAATTAAGTTTTGCTGAATAGAACTGTCCATCATATGCAATATTTCCTGGAATCACCATCGATCCTTCTTTAAACATATGACTACCAAAAGATTCTATTTGATTTTGAAGAATCGATTGGGAAGTTGTTAATTCTCTAGCTTGAACTGGTCGCCCTGGATTAAATAAAACTTTATAATAATTCTTTTCAGAATTAAAATCGTCATAATATGGACTAACATTTAAATTTGTTTTTTGTGCCATTTTTCTTTAAAATTCCAGGATAATTTTAATGTCTTCTTTTTGTCGTGAACTTCTAGAAACTGAAGGTCTATTATCAATGTAAATAATATCTCCCGATGATTTATTTATCTCCGGATTTGCCAATCCATTTGTAAAAGTAACACCTAAATCTATGATTTTATTTCCCACAGTAACTTTATTTGTAGGAGTAGGATTTCCAAAAGATACATCAATAGATCCGGAAAAATTTTTAATCTGGTCTCCGGATGAACTGAATGACAATACTTTCGAATCATTGCTTACAGTATTATAATCTCTCTGGTCTCTATTGCCAGTAAATCCAAAAAATAATGATCTATCTCTATAATATTTTAAAACCTTTGTTTCACTATCATAAGAAGCAACATATCCTCTTGCAGTTCCAATTCCAGGAACTGATTGTGTGATTTCTTGTCCAATTGTAGGAGTACCAGAAGATAATTTCATTGAATATAATGATGAATATTGATTATCCTTAAAAATATCAGTACTACCATATGTAGTTGGATTTTTTACTATACCAATTTGTGAAAAACTAGTATCTGTTGGAAAATCTTTTGTAGAATCATCAAATCGTGCATAAATCAAAACTTTATCAGTACCCAATTCTGTATATAAATCATATCCATGCCCTTTAGAGGGAGGAATAATTGGTATAAGTTTTGCCGGATTGGTAAGAGATGAAGGCTGAATTGGACCCAAATTAACTATACCGTAAGTATATCCACTACCTCCACTAACGACAGTGGTTGAAACTATTACACCATCTTCTGTTTCAACATAAACCTTAGCTCCCGTACCATCACCAAGAATATCACAAGTGTCACTACTATATCCTTGACCTCCATTTTCAATATAAACTTTTTTAATTTGATTATTGTAGGTACTAGAATCGCCATTTTCTTTAACTCTAGCTATTTCATCTTCTCCAAGCGTCTCAAGATCCGAGATAGGTTTATCCCAGTTATTAGGGGCAATAATATACTCTGTGGAATCAAATTTAATTACATCTGATGGTGAAATGGTAAAAAGATATTTCCATAAATACCCATCCCCACTTTCTCCTGCAGGTTGTGGTTCCAAACCTGTAAATTTTGGTTCGTCTAAAGATCCATTAAGCGATGGATTTATACCTGAAGATCCATTATCAATGCAAATATAAACTCTATAATCGCTATTAAGGACATAATAGTTTGTATCATAAAGTCTACTTAGTTGAGTTAATGGACTTAAATTTGAACTACTATAATCATGCCTATACATTTCATATTTTGTATTGGCAGTCCATTCAATTTTTCTTATAACTCTTCTAATATTTGAACTTGTAATTCTTTTTCCAAAAATTGAGGTATCATGATAATGTGATAGATAATCTAAATTATCAACTGGTGATGGTGGATTGGCCTCCCAAGTACTAGTTCTTCCAAATCCAACTTCTGTGGGATTTGTTAATCCAAGAAAAACATAATAGGCATTTGTGGAATCTGTTACAGAGTCCACAAAATTACTTGCATTTAAAATTCTAAATTGATCTGTTACAACTGCGGACATATTATTAGTTTTTTCTATATTTATAATCTATTATTCAATAGTTATTTTTTTAGGTAATGATCCAGTACCTCTTAGACCAATACCTTGTTCTGGAGTACTTCTTCTTTGAATTGTTGAAAAAGTTGACAATCCAACATCAATTGTTTTTCCACTAACACCTATTGAAATTGGCGAACTAGATCTGGAAAATCCAGACATTCTACCCCAAGAGAAATTTCCAACCATAGATCCAGAAGTTGTAAGACCTACTGTAGAAGTTGTTGATACTATATTGCAAGTAATAATTCCAACATTTGATGAAATGGAAGAATATGCACTAATATTATAAATGTTATCTAAGAAAGTATTTCCAACACCAACAACTGAAGGATCTGAAGTATAAATTGAAGTAACTCCTGTTCCAATACTTGTATTAAAAATATAAATTGGATAACCAGAAGTAAGAGTAAGTGCCATTCCAACAGAATTTAAATAAAATCTAAGTGCTAAAGAAGTGCCTATTCCAGATGTTGTAGTTATACCAGTAATGATTCCCGAAGAACCTTTGACTGAAGAGATATTCTTTATAACTTCTTTTTTGAAATTGGTAGTTAATCCAACAGTATTTACAGAATCTGGGTCAATAATTATAGCATCAAATTTTATAGATGTTGCGTTCACATCTTCATAATTAAAGAATAGTGCATTATCAACAAAAATCTCTCCATCAGTAGTTGAAAAATCTTTAATTATTTTTGCAGTTGGATAAACTAATGATTCAATAGAATCTCTAGATTTGTAGACTACTTCACCACTAATAAAAATATCTTTTTTTTGCTTAGTCCAACTTATGGGTTTATTATTAATAGTATCTACACCTTGATCGGAATATAAATTAGTTTCAAATTTATCAGAATATGATAAATCAAATACTACCCTTTTATTTTGAGATAAAGTTCCCGCTATGTCATTTCTTTTAAATATTTGAACAGTGTCACCCTTTTTTATAGTTTCAGGTATATTTAAAATAAGTTTACTATCAGATTCCTTAGTTCCTCTATAGAAGAATATTGCGACTTTATCTTCTGATCTTGGCGCAGTAGTAAATGCAAATGACGTTCCTCCCTCAAATAGGTATGAGACTCCAGGTTCTTGAATAACTCCATTTATAACAATGAATAATAAATTGTTTAAATCTAAGGTAGAATCTTCTAATTTTTCAAAACTAAGTAACTGTGAATTATAATATAACGGAAATCTTTTTCTTACTCCATCTTGATAATCTTTTATTGTATCTATATAATCAAATTCACCAAATTGCCAAGCCGCAAAGGAATCTGAAAATGTATCAATAACTGTTAATTTAAATTCTGATATTGGAGATGTCAACCTTTTATCAGTAACCAATCCAACAGGTTTAAATACATCCCCACGATTGAATGAGTATCCTTGTCTAGAAATTTTAAATGACGATACTCCAAAATAAGTAGATCCAATTCCGATAGATGAAGTAATACCAGCATCAACATCAACTGTGAGTAATAATCCAATTCCAGTAGTGGTAGTTGCTCCAATTCCCAATCTAGATATGCCAATAACTTCCAGATTTTCGTAAGATGGTGGAGAAACTAATATTTTTGGATTTATATATCCAGTTCCACCAGAACCAACAATTCTAAAGGATAATGTTCCCCCTGCTCCAACTGATGCAGTTATGATTGCAGTATCTCCAATATGACCACTTTGATATACAGATACTCCTATTGAAACAATACCATTATATCCAGAACCAAGATTATCAGTAGTTCCCAGTCCAACTGATACTATACTACCACCAGCACCAACTACGGCAGTTACTGCTGCTCCTACAAGAGGTGCATATCCCAATCCAAGTGATGATCCAAGAGAAACAATTATTCCTCCTCTTGGAGTTTGATTTTGATTCACATCAAATTGAGAAGTAACAAAATCTCCAGTAAATGGATCTTGTATACCAGAAAATACGACACTAGTTATTCCAGAATTCTCAACAATTCTAAAATTATTTCCTGGATTATTATCTGTTGTTGGAGTTTGGAAAATACCATTTATAAAGAGAATTCCATTTCCTCCAGTAGATCCTAGTCCCACCGTATTAATTCCCTGACTAGTTAATGTAAATGTCCTCCCTATTCCTGTAAATTTATAGGATAAATCATCATAAATTTGATTTGTACTATAATCATTTCTCAAAAATACTCTTCCAGAAAAATCGGAAGTTTCATACAGTAAATTGCCTTTATCGACGATTAATTGTGGATTTCCTCTTGGGGCTTCCACAAAGAAAATTTTGCTTCCAACAATATTATAAGACCCTTTATAAATTGTTGCAATTCCTGTGGTATCTGTATGAATAGTTGCAGATGAACCAACAGAACCTCTAGAAACCTCCACTAGTGAAAAGGACCCTGTATTAGTAATAGGACCAACACTTGTAGTACCAAGTCCAACAGAGATAACTTTCATGTACTCATTACCAACTGAAAGTATATCTTTTGGTGCTATTGATGAAATTCCACTTAAAGAAAATACAGTAGAAGTAGCATTAATTTGTCCGCCATTATTATTAAGATTGTAATTTATTGGTGTGTATATTAACGGATACTGTACAATATTATCTACAGTAATTACCGTTTTATCATTTTTGCGATACATTTCGAGTTGATGAGCATTCCCCAATCCATAAGAAGTAAAAGTTACACCTATTCCTAATAGAGCATAATCCTTTCTAGTTGATAATTTGAATGTATCTTCGGAAATTTTGATTGCATATACTTCTGATGGCAATCTATTAGTCACAATTCCAGCAGAATTTAATGTAGATCCTATTCCTACAGCACTTTGACCGACTCCAATAAATGTAGATTTTGGAGTATAAATCAATCTTTCGGCATTGCTAAAGAAATGATTCGGAATTGTAAATTTGCCAGTGGAAGGATTTAAAATACTAGTATCAGTGGGGTCGAAAGTTTTTGCAAATATTGATGTACCATTAGTTTTTAAATCAAAATCCAATCTTTTAATTCTGTCCCCATTAATTGCATTATAAGTAATAATTTCAAAAGATTCATCAACTTTTCCATAAGAAAGATTTGGTGGAATATTATTAGTATTTGTATCAGTATATACGCATTGATTGAATGAAAGAACATCAATATTTGAATTTATATTTGGATCTTTATAGAATTTAAATTCAAAATTATTACCAGAATATTCTCCCCCAAATGTTCCTATTCCTAATGTTCCTATTCCTAAAGATCCTTCAACTGAAAGAAATGCGGATTGCTGAACATAGAAATTTGTTCTGTCTTGAAGCAACAAAACTTTATGTAAAGCACTAGTAGATCCCATACTTACTTTAACAAAAGATTTAATCGCATTAAAATTAAATTTATTTAATGTTGTTATAGTTGTAGATCCTGAAGAAACATTTTTTACATACTTTGATTCATATATTGCAGTCTGCTCAAGACCATCTATTTCTCCAGGTAATTTAAATCTATAAGTTCCTACTCCAACTGCAGTTGTTCCAAATCCAACAATTTTTGAATTAATTTTAACTAAGTTTGATGAATTATTAGTGTAATTTAATGATATTACTCCAGCAGGGGAAATATTGGCACCAAAAGTTCCAATTAAATTACCAGAATAATTATTTGTTGAAGATTCTGAATCAAAGTAATATTCTGAAATATAAGTATTATCACTTCCATCATAGTTTAAATAAACATTGACAAAATTCATTTGATTGGTTAAATTGTCAATTATTTGCACATTTGCACATAGTGCTTCAAATTTATATGCTGGAATGGAAATAATTGAAGTTGTTATTCCTGATTGTGAAGTTGTCACTAAACCACTCAAATTTACAAATCCTATGGATGTAGTTCCAATTCCTGCAGTTGATGAATTAAATTTGCTACGAATCAATTTAATATCATAATCAATATCATACGGATTTGTTGGAACAAACTGAATATAATTTTCACCAGTTTCATCCTCATAAATTGAAAATTCTCCAAGTTGTTCTCCAGAAATATGAGTAATCCCTGCTCCCACACCAGTTAATGTTGCTTGTTCGAATAATAAATTATCAATACCATTATTCAATAATATCAATTCCGTCAATTGAATTTGTGTATATGAAGTATTAGAAACCCTAAAAAGTAATTCATTGTACGAATTTGAAGGATTTAATTTAAAAATATTTAAAAATGTGGAGGGATTTCCATCAGCATCGGAAAATCTTTTGCTTATATCATCTATTTTCAAAACCCTATTGCTGATACATTCAGTATAATTGGATAATCTTTTTTTGTTTAATTTTATAAATTTTGAAGAATTTGTTACTACATCAATATCTTTAACTAAATCAAAATTATAAATCGTATCTACTCTATTTTCTTCTATTATACTATTAACAATATTTAAATACTGGGAAATTGATGTTATCCCAGATTTGCCTTTAGATGTAATTTGAGTATCTGCAAAATTTTTCAATCCACTAGTATGGACTAAATTATTTACTGTTGTTTTTAAATTATTATATTCAATGGGACTTTTTATAGTATATGAAAGATTTTGATAATAATCATTGTCAGAAATTGACTGAGTATCTTCATTCAATTTTCCAATATTGTTTGTCCAACCATTTTGTTTTTCTACTGCATAATCAATTTTAAATTTTCCCAAATTTAGTTCTATTTTAGATATTTTTGCAATATTTCCAGATTCTTTTCCTACAATAACTTCACCCAAAGATAAATTATAAGTACCATATACTTTAATAACATTATTTTCAGAATTTGATATAATCAAATCTCTTTCTGTTCCATTGGAAATAATTTTTTCCCCAATTATAAAATAAGATATTTTTTGTATAATTTCAAATTTTGGATAGTTATCATATTTTATAATATTTGGAACTGAATCTTGAATAGATTTTGCTATTCCGGTATTTGTTGTTAAATCAGAAATATTAAATTCAACTCTATCAAGAAGTCCGGAAGAATTATCATAATTGCTAACAGTAAAGAATTTATATCCATAATCTTTAGAATTAAATCCTGTTCCAGTAGAGCTTTGTTGTTGTATCCCTTCAACAAAGACTTTATCACCAATACTAAATGGATTTATACTAAATCCTAACGCTGGTGTAGTTATTGCACATGTAAAAATTCCAGTAGATGATGATTCAACTTTTTGAATACTAATTCCATTTGTATTATTAATTGCATATAATCTTACTGATGTTTCTGGAAGACCCTTAGGTTCTTGAATAATACTTACAGAATTGATGGAACTTCCAGATAGATTTGCTTCTAAAATTCCATTATCTATCTGCTCTCCAGATTCTGTATCAACGACTATGATAGAAGGTGCGTTTACATAATTTTTTCCGCCATCTAAAATATTAATTTTTGAAAGTGTATTTGAATTTTTAATTGTAATTAATGGTGATATGTAAGCATCTGGATTTAAAGTTTTATCTGAAGAATATTCGAAACCTTCATTGACAATTCTAACTTCTTTTGGATATCCTATTACCTTTGATTCTGGAATAATATAAGCATCTTTTCCATCTTCAGAATTAGATCCGGAAAGTGATGGAAGTTTCTTATATCCAGTTCCTCCAGAAATGATCTTAATTTTATCAATAGGACCTTTTGCAGATACAGAATTTGTGGAATACTCTAGAACATTACATTCATCCTGAGAATATGTTAATTTTTCTGGAATCTTATTCAATGTAATATTGAAAGTCGTTGTCCCTACACCAAAAACAGAATAAGCACCAATATATTGACTATCAACAAATAATATTTCTGAATATTTATTTACATCTTTATCATAATTACTTATACGACCAGATTTTTCCAAATTGTAATACAATTTGGTTGGTAAGTTATCATCATATTTTACTGTTAATGATGCGGTAGATGAAATTCCTACAGTCCCAATACCAATTATTGTAAATCCAGTAGTTGTGGCAGTAGAAACAAATTCATTTTTAAATTCTTGGTCATAATAAATTTTAAATTTATATCCAGATAAGGAAGAATCTGATAATTTGAATACTAAATTATTATTCTTAACTGACTTTATTTGTGGATTTATTAATGAAATATTCTGATATTTTCCACCAGTACCTGCAATACTTACTACTACTGGTGGATCAACTTTAGAATCAGTATACGTTGTGGAAAGTTTTATCTTATTGTTATCAACCTTATATACAAAATATGATCCTGTAGATAATCCTGATGCAATTAAATCTGTTGATGAATAGTAGATTTTATCACCAGTATTTAAGTTGTGGGAATTAATTGTGATAGTATTTGTTTGTGTACTAATACCAGTTGAGTTAAATCCGATGGGATTTATAAGAATCTTATTATCAATTAAATCTCTTTTAATATAAACTGAAGTTGAAGTACCAATACCAACTGATAGATTTGGACTAACAGTCAGATTAATTAAATCTCCGTTGATCAAATTATGGGAAGTTGAGACTGAAACGGTGGATTTGATTTTTTCTACATTACCAATTACTTGATCATAAATGCTACTGAAAGAATATTTATCATTATCAGCATTACCAATAGTTGTGAAAAATACTTCTGCAGAATTTATACTTGTTTTGATTCCTATTGTATTTTTATTTTTGTTTACAACATATACTATTTGAGAATTTCCAGAATATGGAAAACTAACTTCATTTGCAGGATTAGATGTAGTTGATATAGCAATATTATCAATATCAGGTCTTTCAAAAATGACTTTTTGGTTATCTTTAAATGGATGATTTTCAATATAAATTCCTTTTGTTGGAATTACTCTAGTTATTGAAGAAGCGCCAAAACTAAAAGTTATAGAACTTGTAACCCCAACATTTGTACCAACTCCAATACTTTCTTTTGGATTAAAAAAAACTTTATCAGTTGGATATGAATCAAAATAATCTGTATTTTTTACAAATGTAAAATAATCTGGTAAGAAATTTATTTGTGTTGTTGTAGTATGAGATACTCCACTCAAACCTCTTTGAACTTTCAAAATATTTAAATTTTTAAATACTTCCAGAACTTTTAAGGTTTCATTGCCAATAACAATACTACTTCCAACTGATATTGGTTCTGAAGGTAATTGAGATACATAAATTTCTGTAGAGAATCCTGCGGTTGACGAAGTTATTGTAGAAATGCAAGAAGATAAATATGAAGTAACTCCTATTTGATAAGATCCATTTAATTGACTTAGATTTGTAGAAAGTCCGGAAATTGTAATATAATCTCCATTTGAAAATGTATGGTATGGTTTGATAAATGCCTTCACTTCTCTTTCATTTTTCCAACTAAAAACAACATTTTCATAAGTTTGTACTGAGGTGTTAAGATTTACAATTTCTTTTCCTTTCAAAAAAGATACTTTTGCAATTAATCCACCCCCAGATGTACCTGTATTATCAAATTCTAGAAAATCATTAACTTTGTAATTTGATCCAGAATTTAAAATGTCAAAATTTTCTACAGATCCTTCTTTTACTGATTCAATAACTGATTTTTGATTTGAAAACTCATTTGATTCAATTATAAAATCGTTAGTAGCATACTTATCTGAAATTTTATATGGAAAAGTATTTCTAAGTAGTGATGAATTGTTAAAATCAAATGATTGATCAATATTAGAATTATCTGTTATGTAATTTGATCTGTACTTGTTTCCAATAAAATATGGAAATGATGAAACTAGAGTTTGATTTTCTAGCGTGGACGTGGCAAAATATGCATAAACTCCATTTGGAAATTCTGGAGTTTTTCCAAATCTTCCATTATATTCATCTAAGTCGCCAGAATTAGTATATTCAAAATCTTCCAAAAATAATCCAGATTCAAATCTATTCGGTCTATCTTTAACATTAACAACTTTTAATTCATAACCAGATTTTAATATTTTTGGTGAAGAAGAAGAATTTTCCTTATCTTCATATCCATAAGGTCCATATATTGGATTACCATCATAAGCCCATCCAATAATTGGTGAATGTTTTGATTCAACATCATTAAAAGAATTTCTAAGAATATTAAAGTATCCAGAAACAGAATACTTTAATTTATCACCTTCTTCAAGTAATAATTCATCTCCAAATTTCTTGTTATTATTGATAGTTAAATTTCTAACTTTGGGGTCAAGAAGTGCATTAATACCGGAAGGTTTTACTAAAATTGATGTAGAAGTTGAATACCCTATTCCAGGATTAGTAATCTGTACCGAAGTTATTGTTCCATTTTCTATAATTGGTCTCAATTCTGCACCAACTCCAGAATTAGTAGGATCTGTTACAATCAAATCTGGGACAGAATAGTATTCATATCCCCCATATTGAAGATTAACTGAATCAATTGTCCCATTAATAATAACTGGTTTTACCTGAGCCTCTTTTCCAGATTTTATTGTAATTAATGGTTTTTTGTGAAAATTTAATACAGTTGATCCATAACCTGTACCACTTTCATACAAATAAGCATCAATAATACTTCCCCTAACCACAGGAGTTGCTACAATAGTAGTATAGTCACTAGAACTTTCTCTAGAGTAAGTTATTGAAACTGAAATATCTGGATATTTGAAATATTGATATCCAGATCCTGTTGAAGAAAATTTAATATAATTTTTTCTATCATAATTTGAACGATTTGTACCTCCAATTCCAGCATTAAATAACCTAAAAGAATTATCATCAAGTTTTGAAATATAATATTGATATGATGAAGAAAGACCTATAATTGCTGTTGTTTGATAATTGTACTCAATAAGATCTCCCTCATTAAATCCGTTATCAATAAAATTAATTGTATGATCTATAGTAGATATTCCTGTTGGGTTTACAATTAATTTTCTATTTTGATATCCTTGCCCACTATTAATTACTTTAATTTCTGATATTGTTTTTTTATCAGACACTGTTGTAAATTTGTGAATTCCTGAATTATATACTTGAGTAAATCCTATTGTGTTTATTCCACTGGAATAATCGGAAAGAGATGAATATAATTTGACAGTATTATTACTTTCTTTTTTTATATAATATTCAGAATTATTGGATAAAGTCTTATTTTGATCATTATTTGATCCCCCAAAAGATCCAATACCAATTTCATTGTTTCCATTAGAATTGTAAATTACCCTATCACCACTATTTAAGTTGTGATTAGTTAAAAATAATAAAGTATCACTGGTATAATTTATCCCGCCAATTGGAGTCAATCTTCCATCAAAGTAAATTTCACGATATCTTTTCTTTAAAATGGGATTTAATACTGCTCCTTTCCCATTACCACCTGTTACTGCGATTGATACGATGGTATTAATATCAAAATCTTGAGAATCTACAAATACTTTTTGAATACTTCCACTTAAAACTGGTTGAACTAATGCAGTTACTCCTAACCCAGTAGAGACTGTAATTGATGGTGGATTTATAACATCATAATTATTTCCACCATTTAAAACATTTATTGATGATAAAGGCCCATAATAGACCTTATCAATTGATTTATAGTTTTCAATTTCAACACCATTAATTAATAATCCAATTGGACCTGGTTGAGTTGATTCTCCAGTTCCATTTTGAATATTTTGATTTAATGGAAATTTTTTAAGTAGTTTTTGAGTACCAATAGTTTCAGATTTTTGTGAGTATAATACAAATTTGTGAATATTTTCCGAATCAAAAGTTGAATTTAAATATTTTACATAATTGTTGCTACCAATAAAAGATCTTACTCCATATAATTTGATTTTTTTATTATTTTCTTGAACCTCGACATAATAAGATCCAGTTTCTAATCCAGAAATAACAGATGAACTTGGTTGATAATAAACTTTGTCTCCAGAAATAAATGGAACGGAATCATTAAAATTTATAGTGCTATAATAATTTTCATCAATCTTATCAGATAATCCAATTCCAATTTGAGATTTAGTGTTTGCAGTTATCTGATAAGTATAAGGTCTTGATAAATTTTTATTATTTGATGGAAAGGAGTTTGATGCAACATACATATAATCATCATTTTCATTATATACATTCAATATATCAGATAAAATAGTATCATTCCCATATTCAATTGGAATTATTGAACTGCTTGCCTTATTTACCTTTCTTCTTAAATCATATTCTACATTATCATTATACCAATCAGATAATGAAAAATTGTTCAGTTGAAGTGTTTTTAGATCATTATCAATAGTTTTGACATATGGGGCGTTTGAACTTGTAATTGGATATCTTACTATATTACTATATCTTTCTACAATCTCAATAAAATCTCCAACTTTTAAACTTGACTTATTAGTAGTACTTTTAAGTCTTGGATTGGATCCAATAAAAGTTTCTATCTCATATCTTGAACTTGTATTATAGATCCATGAATTTGCAAAAATTTCTTTATAAGAATTGCCAGTATCTTCGATTATTTCTCCCAAACCTTTTATCGAGATTTCATCCCCAGCAGAAACTTTAAAATACTCAGATACTGGTACAAATTCTGATAGTACCCCAGTGATTCTAAATTCCACTTTTTTAGTAGTATCACCATTTTCATATCCAAAATAAATTTCATCAGATCTTATATTATCTGCAGAATTAATTTCTTTAGTTATACCTGTACAACCCAAAAATTGATTAATTGTTTTATTCGTAAAACTTATTGCATTATTACCAGATATAATAGTTCCAGACTCTTTAAATCCAATTGTAGAATCAACCGAAATAACAGAAGATCCTATAGAAACATTTTCTAAACATTTTGTATTCGGTGTAATAGTAAAGTTTCCTTCAATTGCGGAGTTTTCATCATAACCAACAAAAAGAGAAATCTTATAATATTTTGTAGATTCTTTGGTAAATAGTTCTACTTCAGATACTGATGCATTAGTAACAGGATCATTGTATTTGGAAATTGGTTGTCCAATTAACCTTGATGGATCTCCAGAAATTCTTTCTGCAGAAACAACTTTTCTTATTATATATTGTGCAGCAGAAGGTTTTATTAAAAGATCTTCTAAATTTACTACTTTTGGAGTTACTCCATAAAGAACATTGAATAAAATTCTAAAAGATTCATTAGTACCTTTGGATTGATAAAAAGATCTTGCATTTTTAATAAAGTTTCCTACATTTAAATCGGAAACAAAATCTACATCCTCTAATCCTGGAGTTAAAGTATATTTTAATTTTTTGTAAAATTCTTTTAGAAATAAAGAACTTAAATTTTGTACGGAAGATCCTGAAGTATGTTGTGTGGATGTAGAGGTAGAAAATACCAATTCTTCTTGATTGGATTCTGCATGATATGAAGTAATACCACTAAATCCACGAATACATCCAGTAAAAGTATTAGTGGTAATTCCAGTATAAGTAATAATTTCATTATCAATTTTAATCAGACCATATTTTTGAGGAAATCCTTTTGTTGAGGTAACTGTAATTGCGATTCCAGAGGAATTGGAAATACTAGTTGTTAATCTAGTTGAATCGACAACTACTTCTGAAGTTAAATTATCTAGTTTTAAATATTGATCTAAATTCTCTGCAATATCAACAGGACCACCTTGATACTCCTGAGAAATATAATATTGCTTCAAAAATTCCGAAGCTTTGGGACTTTCATCCAGTATAAATTCTGGAAGTTGATTGTCAATTATTTGCTGTATTTTGACTCTAGACTCAAATCCCGTCTGTATCATATTATTATCTTGTTAGGTTTCCGTTTGAGTAACTTGATGTATAATAATCTCTGGTAAATGTTGTTCCAGATATTTCATCTCCAGATGCAATTACATCTCTAACCATATTTATTGAACTTTTTGAAATGTCAAAACTTAAATATAGATCTTTCAATCCCACTACATCATTTGATTCTGGATATGCTTGAATTTCAATGATACCATTTTCCTTCTCAGTAGAAGTTACATTAATTGTTCCCAATTTAATTTCCCCTTTCACATAATCTACAGTTCCTGCAGATGGTACAATAATTTGAATTTTACCTTCGGAGGTTGGAGTTTTCTTTACAATTGATATAATTCCAGTTCCAGTTAGATTTCCATTTGAATCTTTAGATGGGGTATCTGTAAAATATAACATTTCAGTTTCTGTAGCAATTTTAAATCCAGTAGATTTGATATTATATCCTTCGGCATTTATATGAAATTTATTACCAAAACATATTTCATATTGAGAAAACTGATTTATTAGTGCTTTAAGATCTCTTCTAATTTTGACTTTTGTGATATTGGATGTAATTGAAGTATCTGTATTATCAATAATTTGCAAAACTTTGCTGTATTTAAATCTTCCACCAAACTTATTCAAATCTGTTGATTTGGAATATTCTGTAAGCGAATTAAATATCTTTGTCTTTAAAGATGCTTCTGAGGATACTTGATTTGAATTATAATAAACCGAGCTATCAATCTCAACATAAAGTATTTTAAGATCGATAATTTTTTGATTAATACCCGAAACACTATATTGCTTTAGTTTATTTAAAATTTGTTCTTTGTTGAATGGTGAAACATATGTACCACCCTTGGGTTTAATACTAATAGTAACCGTCCCATACTCTGGTGGGACCATTTCCTCTCCACCAACAATTGCTACAGATTCTGTATCTGGATAAATTTTCTTGATAATTGCTTCATAGTCACGCGCAGTTACTGCTCTATACTGTGATGAATAGATTTTTGGGGCAAAATACTTAATCGAGTTAATTTCCTCTATTTCTGCACCATTCTGAGAAGATTGATTCGTTGTAACAGTTGCTCCGTTTAATGTAGTTGGTCCTCCAGAGGAAGTTTTTAATGTAGACTGAAATGTAAATTGAGAAGCCCCATTTCCTTCTTTTCCATCAGTTACAATATAATGAACTGTTACAACGGCATTATTTTCTAATTTCTTTCCAAATCTACCATCACCAAAAATAATCTCATACTTTTCGTCTTGAACTTCCTGTATTAAATAAATTTCCGATGTTGAATCAACATTTAAGATGTTATCAACTAATGAATATTTGATTCCCAATCCACTATCTTGAATACCTTTAACATAGATGGAAATTGTAGAAGTATCAATATCAGAATTATTTAAAATAAATCTTTGGTCAAGAGATCCATCTACTGTAAAAGTTTTTGTTAAAAATGTTCCTTGATAGATATCAATTCCAGTAATATTTCCAGAAGGATCAATTTTATTAAAGGTGACAGATCCATTATTTACTTTTGTTGTGATATTTTCTGGAACAGAAAAGATGTATGAAGTATCATTTGCCGTCCCTACACACACTAAACCCGCTGGAAGAGTTACTGTTGAAGTATCTTCAGTCGTAGTACCAGTAATAGTTACCTGTGCCTTAGAGCAGGTTTTAGAGCGTGGTACATATCCAATATTTCTTGCGAGTGAAACTACATTTTCTCTAAGTGTTGCAGAATCCAAAAAGGATTCATTCACAATCATATTTGAGTTGAACGCAGTAATATAAGTGTTATATGCTAATGTATCAATCAGTACAGAGAAATTAGATCCTTCAAAGTCAAAATCCGTGAATGTAGAGTTGGCACGGAGATAATCCTTGATGGATGTTCTTATTTGATCAAAGTCTAGATTTGTAAATTTAGTAAAAGGCATTTTATCTGGTTGCCTCTAGTAGAAATGTAAATTGTTGCGTGGGAAATTGTTGACCAATGATATCAAATATAACAGTCACTTCAAATGAATTATCATCTGGTTGAGGATCTACTTCTACTTTTACATTATTCACTCTTGATTCATAATTTTGAATTGTAGTTTCAATTTGAGTTTGTATGACAGATGCAGTACCATAGTCTACAAATTCAAATAAACTTGAACGAACTTCAGATCCAAGTAAAGAATTAAAAAATCTTTCAGTTGGAATTGTTTCTACTAGATTGCGAATTGATCTAGTAATTGCTCTCTCATTCTTGAGTATTGGTAGATCCTTTGTCACCGGATGAGGATCAAAGGATAAACTAATATCTTTAAATGATCTAGATATCCTCTGTATTGCCATTCGGGAATTAAATTTCTATCTTTTATTTATGTCGATTTCCAGGAAGAACCATAAGTTGGTTCTGTTCCATAATCCCAATCATCATAGTCTTGATCATTGCGAATTTTTTCATGCAATTCAGTTTGCTTTTTAAGATCATGCTTTGGTGCATAATCGTGCATAACTTCTTGAATGACTCTTTTTTGAGAATCTTCGGATTTAATTAACATTTTAGCTCCTGTTTTTTTAAAAACAGAACTTTTTTTGGAAGGAGGTTGCTATCTCCCCTACTTTTATTTAACGATTTACTTCTCTGAAAGAGTAATTATCTGAATTGAGGTATTTTAATAGTTCTAATGCAATTAATTTTGGATTTCCTTCACCACATGTATAAACATCTATTGCCAGACAACCTTCTTCTGGCCATGTATGGCACGATACATGACTTTCAGCAAGCGCAATTACGATTGTACATCCTTGTGGTATAAAACAGTGCTTGAAGATGTTCAGAATGGTCATTCCCGCCCGATTAATACCTTTGAGCATTACCTCTTCAAGAGCAATTCCATTGTTAATTAGGTCGTGATTAACATCGTACACCTCTAACAGGAGGTGTCTACCCATTGAAAAACGTTCCAAGGCATAAAAATCTACTAAAAATTTATTTATTTAAGATTTCCAATGGTTATTTGGTTGCTCCCACCAAAAATGAAGGTCTTCTTGAGTATCATCATAGTATAAACTAACAAAATCACTTTTAAAAGCACTATGAATGTTCTCGCATAATGCTATTGTATGAACATTTACATTCATTATCTGGGTAATCCAAGAATAATTACCTCCACGAATAACTCCCGCTTCAATTAAAACAAAATTATCCCATTTTGTCTTCCATTTCATAAAGTTTTGAGTAAATTCATCTTTATAAATGCTGACATCTTCGTCCGGAAATGGTACATTGACTGCCTCAATATGAAAAATCTCTCCATCCATTGATAATGAATGGGAGAGATGTTGTGTTACAATTGCAGAATAGTCGGGAGAGACCATAAGAAAGCATGTATTAGATGGATGAATATCCAAATTTGCCATTTTAATCTTATAGTTCATTTCCTGAATTAAAGATTTTTCTCTATCTTCAGAGATAAAGAGAATTTTTTTCATTTATCTACCTTGACCTCTATATCTTTTCTTAGATTCATTACGAGAAGTAGCGGCATACTTAGTATGAGCACCAGTTCCTTGACGAGTCTTTTTAGGTTTTGACTCAATAATGTTACCAGACAGTGACGGACGCTTAGCCATTTTTAATTACCTCAGTTTCAATTTCGTTTGGATTTGGAGAACCTGTCTGATAAAAATCATATGCCAGATTTTCCATAATGTCGAAGTACTCTTCTTGTGTAAGTGAGGAGTATATTTTACGCCCTTTACAAAGTATGTTGTACTTGTCTGCCATCGTATCAAAGAACTCTTGTTTTTTCGTGACCAACTCGTACCCGAGGATCACACCAGATTTCAAAGCCTGCTTCTTTTGCATCCAGGCAGAATGATACATCTTCTCCACACATATCCTGAACCTCTCCAGATTCAAAGACTTGCATCTTCGGAGCAAACCAAGGATACTTCATCTCAGAGTGTTCGAAGACTCCCTTCTTGATGAGCAACCATCCAAATCCGGCATAATCGACGGTGAATGGTTTACGACGCTTCGAGATACTATCAACAGTTTCATGATTCATGACTCCACCATTATTGCGGAAATCATCTTCTTCCATCCAATGAGCAACTGAAGTCGTGTGTCCGTCCTCAGTTGCATACCATCCAGAGGCGATATCCTTTTCCATCAGAACCAATTGCCAAAACTTTTCACTATTGAAAACAATGTCACTATCGATCCAAAGTTGCCAATCATAATTTAGTTTGCCATCCCAGGGAATCTGATCAGGTCCACGCAGTACATTTGCTCCTAAACATTTGCATCGGGCAAAGTTTACCATTGATGAATAATCCTGCGAGATTTGAATGCTCGCTCCAGACTGAACAAGGTCAAAACAGAGTTGTACAAAACTTTTCAGGTAAGTATAAGAAACTCCGCGACCTGGAAGGCAAAATACAATCGACTTGCCCTTTACCATTTCTTTTGCAAGGTTATAATCCCATTCTTCCTGAGATTGTCCTACAATAGGTGCTTTTGCTTTTACAGTAAATCCTTTAGCCATAATTTTATGCGGTTACTTCAGTATCATAACTCATTATATAGTGTTTGTCAATCTTCGCGTTCGGTGAGAATAACATCATCTCCCTCAACTTTAAAACTAATCTCAGTATCTTCATACCATGAGAGTTCGTTGGCGATACTCTCTGGAATTATGATGTAGTAGTCTCCACTAATTGGATCGACCTGTACGGACTCAAAAATTTCTCCGGGATTTTTTTTCATATTAAGTATTGTATATTATCCTTTTCAAAATTATATAGTGTTTTGAGGATTTGGAGAATCTTTGTGGGTTTTGGAAGATCTTTGTGGGGCGCGGAAATTTTTGAGTCTCGTGATATATACAGGTCGATCTGGGTCGTTTATAGATTGGAAGGGACCCATGGGCTTAAACCGCCGAACCCCCGCGACCCATAAGGACTGCAAATCACGAACGAACGAATGATTAGCACTGCTAATCACGAACGAATAGGGGCGCTAACTGCGCCCCACTAACTAACAACAATCAGGCGAAGTCTGCCGGACTCCCGCAACTACGATAGAAGGCAATCATGCCCTCTGCTTCACACTTAGTGGCGAACGATTGTGTTCTCCATTCTTGTGCATAAGGCGTGAAATACTTGATTGTGAACATTTTAGGTGCAATGGTTTGTGAGAATGAAGAGGGGGAATCGCTTCCCCCTAAGTGTACCTTAGACTTGCTCAAATCCGATCGCCCGATCGGATCGGGCAGAAAAGTCGACCTGCCTCCCTGAACGCCGGAGCGCCCATGCAACGGCACCGCGCAAGGCGGGAGACTCTACGGGGACTCCATAGGTCTTGATGATGGACCCACCTTCCCCCACGGGAACAAATGTGTAGGCGAGCGCCCGCTCACCGCGCCAGTCGGCGTTGATGGCGTTGGTGATGGCGGCGGCGGCGGCAGCGGAGATAGCGGTGTTCATCGGTCAGTGGTTTGGGACTTGTTAATCCTACACCATCCGGAACCGGTTCAGGGGGTCCAAACCTTAAGAAATCCTGGATCTGTGATAAGGAATCCTGATGGGTCAGGGGGTTGACTTAGGGTCCGGGTCCCGTGCTAGAGTGAAGGTAGAACCTATTTTAGGTGGGGATAAAGTATAAAAAAAGGGAGGCGGATTGCCTCCCTTAAATATACCTTCAGATCAGACTTCGATCTTTTCCAGATCACCGTGCTTCAGCGCACGATGTAGCATAGACCCCCAAGATGTGGCAGACTTTGCTTCATCGTCGCTCAAAAGTTCATGCCAACGACGTGCAGCACCGCTGCTAAGATCGTCTTCGAAAATGTACCTATAAACTTTATTTTGGTTGGAGTTAAATATAACCAACAGGTGAGGCATATTGTCATTGTCGATGACAATACCTAACCTGGCAATTGCGCTAGAGTTGACTGCTACGGTCAGCAGCAGCGCCTGATCGGCGCTAAAAGTTGGGTAAGCGGTGGCAGTGGTCATCGGGGTCAGTGGTTTGGGACTCCCTAATCCTACACCATCGGGAACCCATAAGACGGGTCCAAACCTTAAGAGAATCCGGATTTACCATAAGGAATCCTTATCGCCCAAAGGGTTGACAATGGGTCCGGGTCCCGTGCTAGATTGAAGGTAGAATCTATTTTAGGTCAAGACAAAATATAAAAAAAGGGGGAGGATTAATCCCCCTTAAATATACTTTAAGGTTCCATAATGACCTGGGAGAATACCCCAGCGCCTAGATTGGCGTCTGCCCAATCTTCCGCCACGGCGGAGATTGTGCCGTAAAAGTCTTCCGCCAACTCTTCAGAGTCAACTTCTAAATCTACTTTAATGAATCCATTGGGAATCCAATGGCGAGCATCAGTGGGCAAATAGTACTCAATACCTGCTTCTACGGTGACGGTGGTGCTGGTGGTTGCAGTGGTCATCGGGGTCAGTGGTTTGGGACTCCCTAATCCTACACCATCGGGAACCGGTTCGGCGGGATCCTGCCAAAATCGGGACAGTTGCCCAACTGGCACAAGGGGGGGGGCAGTTAGTATAAAGAATAAAGAACTGATTAGAATTACAAAGTATAAAGAACTCAAACTCCACAAACTATAAAGAATTAGACAAGATTGAATGTAAAGAATAAACCACACCACTGACAATACTTTACACTCAATCCTGTGTAATTCTTTATACTTAGGCCTGCGTATAAAGAATTAAGAACTACTTGTGATTCATTCTTAATTCTTTATATCTTACACTTCATACTTCATCTTGATTCATTGTGCAATGAATGTGCATCTTATCAATAATGCTATTACATGCCCGTACATCATCATCATTATCTGTGCATCCTAGGTGTGCAAATATGGCATCATAAATTACATCGAGTTCGCGTGAATTGAAGGTGGGAATGATCATGATGATGTGTGATTGTGTGTGATCTAGATGTGATTGTGTGATGAATGTGTGCGCGTCTCGACTAGATTGTATGGGGCGCAATCTAGTCGAGATTCTATCTAATAATGATGCCTAGACATTGTGCAATTGGGATCATTATACCAATCAGAATCCTCATAAGATTCTGATACTTTAGGGGTCATCCGAAGCATAAGATCATCGGATAATTTGCAGACTCCAGTTGTAACTAATTCAAGGATTTCGTCAGGTGTTAGAAAGGTTTCCATTGTGGTTTGGTGTGGTTTGAACTGAGAGAATCATAGCATGGATTGGGGGGCATCTGCGCCCCCCCTGGGAGAATCAATAACCTAACCAGGTTAGCAGTTCGCCAGTATCGACGCGGAAGGGTTTGGTTCCGTATTCTGTGCAGAAGTCTTCCCAGACCCCATGATCCTTA
>Ga0209500_10000409_pt1 | contig 36917 bp, 42 predicted proteins | sample S_140212_EF_Meta_FD_187323 | JGI IMG/M metagenome (GOLD analysis project Ga0209500, IMG submission 187323) | Freshwater microbial communities from Lake Simoncouche, Canada to study carbon cycling - S_140212_EF_MetaG (SPAdes) (version 2) | ecosystem: Environmental > Aquatic > Freshwater > Lake ...
TTTTTCTTTTATATTTTTTTTTTTTTCAAGAACATCTCCAAGAAAATCCATATTTTCTTTAACCTTTGCCATTTCACACAATTCATTAATCGCGTTTGTTGCTCTGTCTTCTCCTCCTCCTCCTTTATGTGTATATCTCTTTCTATTTTTAGATATTTTAATTTTTTTAGTTATTGTCATTATAATATAATAAGATTATAAATTATAATTTAAATCTTTTAAAACCTGTTTACCTCCGTGAACATAAGAAATACCTTTACTTATTTTATACAAATATTCTATATTATCTGTTACATTTACATCCATTTTAATATTTAATATTTTTTTATCAAAATCTTCACATAATTTAATATAATGAGTTGTTAAAACATAATCAACATTATCGAATTTATTCATTTGGTCTAAATAAATCGTGGCACATTCTACAGCATCACTAGGATTTGTTCCAGAATATAATTCATCAAAAATACAGCAATGTTTACCTTTATTATTAATGCTAACTAATATATCTTTACATCTCCTTGCTTCTGCCTGAAACAAACTGTCTCTTCCTGATGTGTCTGGAATATTTAAATAAGAATGAAAAACATCATAAATTTTAATAGATGCCTTTTTATAACAACCATAACCAAATTGTTGACTCATTAATAAATTAATTAATAATGCTTTCAATATAGTTGTTTTTCCTGAAGCATTGGGTCCAGTAATCATAATATTTTGAGACAAATCTATATCATTTAATACAGGTGTCTCATTAATAAGAGGTAAATAATACATACCTTCTAATTTGGTAATACAATTATCTTTATTAAATTTACATTTATTAATTTTTGTTTTTACTAAACTTTTAATGGAATTTACATCTGTTATATACTGATTTAAAAAGATAGAAAACATAAATGCTTTATCATTTGTTGATTCCATATAAATTTCATAATTTAAATTCATAATTATTCCTAATTGTCCTATTTTACTTAAAGTATTTTTAAAAGGATATATATCATTTAAACGATAGAAAAGTTTTAATAATATCCTTTTATGTATTTCTATTTCATCATAGAATGGTTTATAACTATTATAATTTACAATACTATTTTGAACTATATCCATAGTATTTATACTTTCCTTGATATGACATTTATAATTTTCTAAAAATGTTGATATACTATGTATATTTCTATAAAACGAAATACAAGACATTACATTTGAATATACTTGAAAAAAATAAAAGAAAATAGTAATAATAGTTGATATTTTTTGTTGAGAATTGATTTGATTAAAGTTAGTAAAAAAATTATATATACTGTTTTGTTTTATCATTTGTTTAAGGAATGATATATAATTAGAAATGCTAATTCTTAACCCTTTAAATTTTAAAATAATAAAAGGAATAATTAAAATAAATAAAGGAGTAAATAAAGAAATAATAGGAGAAGCTAAATTATATAATCCTAGACCGTGTAAAAATAATGTGGAGTAATTTAATTTTTTAAGAGTTTTAATACCTATATATTGATATTTTTCAATAAAACTGGTCTCTCCTTTAAATTTTTTATAAGAATCAAGAATAGAATTATCTGTTTGAATATAAGGTAATTTAACTATATGTTTTTGGGTATCCTTTAAAAATGATTTGTTGGTAGTATAATATGATGTCCAATTATCAATTAATATAGATTCACCAATTAAATTTTTATAAGTAGATACCATTTCTAAATCATTTTTAATAATTTCATTAACAGGATGATTATCAATATATTGTATTGGTAGTTTAAAATTTTCATCTATAGATGGAACAATTACCTCATACAATTCATCATATTTTTTTTGATATAATTCGAACAAATTCATTTTAATAGGTATATATTATAATTAATATATTATTACGAAATATATAATGCAACAGTTAGATGAATTAATAAATGAAAAATTTGTTACATTAAACCAACTAAGGGACAAAATAGAATTATTTAGAAAGTATATGTTGGATGATAGACATATTGAGGATAAAAGTGTAAAAAGTTTAATAAAACCACCAATGCCAATACCAACAAAATCAGAACAAGACACAGAAACAAAAACAGAAACAAAATCAGAACAAGACACAGAATCATTTGTACCAATTATAGACTCAGTTGTTTCTCGTGAAAATACTATTGCTGCTGTATTAATGGCATCATCATTATTAACTAAGATAGATGAAGAAGAATCAACCACTCGTGAAAATACTATTGCTGCTGTATTAATGGCATCATCATTATTAATTAATATAGAAGAAAAAGAAAGAGAAGCAGACGCAGACGCAGCAACAACAACTCGTGAAAATACTATTGCTGCTGTATTAATGTCATCATCATTATTAAATAAGATAGATGAAGAAGAATCAACCACTCGTGAAAATACTATTGCTGCTGTATTAATGGCATCATCATTATTAAATAAGATAGATGAAAAAGAAAAAGAAGCAGAAACAGACACAGCAACAAAAGCAGAATCAGAAACAAAAGAAAAAGAAGCAGAATTAGACGCAGCAACAAAAGAAGAAGCAGATAGAGTAAAAGCAGATAGAGTAGCAGAAGCAGAAGCAGATAGAGTAAAAGCAGAATCAGAAACAAAAGAAAAAGAAGCAGAAGACACAATAAATGATGCGGCACTTTTATTATCAGCAATTTATGAAAATAAAAATGAAGATGAAGAAGACACAATAAATGATGCGGCACTTTTATTATCAGCATTTTATGAAAATAAAAATGAAGATGAAGAAGACACAATAAATGATGCGGCACTTTTATTATCAGCATTTTATGAACAACCAGACACAGAACCCAAAATAGAAGGAATAGAAGAATCAAAAAATTCAGAACCACCAATCCGAGAAGCAAAAGCAGAAGAATCAAAAAAATCAGACCCAGAAGCAGAAGCAGAAGTAATAGAAGAATCAAAAACCAAAATAGAACCCCAAAAACAACAAAAACAACAAAAACAACAAAAACAGGTACCAGGAACTAGATTTGGAGGAACATAGTTTTATTAACAATGCGTCCAATAAAAAATAAATAAATATCACTCTCCATATAATGAATCTGTCGGGTATTTTAGATATTAGTAGTTTTTTTATAGGTATGATTATAAATCTTTTATTAATTGCTTTAATATGTTATTATTTTAAGAAAAAATATGAAAATTTAGAAATTGCTCAAAATGAACAAGCCAAAGTATTATATGATTTATTAAAACAAAACTCCCCTCCAAAGGTAATGAACATTAATGATATTTTAGGAAAGGTTGAAAAAGTTACACAATATGATTCTGACTCCGACTCTGACTCTGATGATTCGGATGATTCAGTTGAATCTGTAAAAACTAAAACAATTAATTTAGACGCAACTGAAGTTGAAACATTTGTGTTTGATAAAAAGGTTGAAAAGGTTGAAACTAAATGTCTTGTTGAACTTGTTGAACTTGTTGAACTTGTAGAACATTTAGAACTTGTTGAACCTTTAGAACTTACAAATACAAATACAAATACAAATACAAATACAAATATGGATAAAGAGGACTATAGCAAAATGACAATAAAACAATTAAAAGATATTCTTACAAGCAAGGGTCTTAATGGGAATAAAATGAAAAAAAATGAAATGATTCAAATGATTGAAGGAAAATCTTCTATTAATATAAATGAATTGGAAGAACTCAACTTATAGAGATTTTTTAATAAAAAATACAAATAATATTATAAAAATAAATCATTCAAATAATTTGAATCAAATAAATAATGACCAAAGAAAAAACACTTCTCCTTATATATTTGATGGACCAAATGATAATAGTAAACCATATGGTTATGAAGAGTCAATGCCTAAAAATATGTATTTGTCTCAACAACAATTAAATAACAGAATGTTAAGACCATTACAATATGGATATTAATAATTATATAAATACATTATACGAAATAATATAATGTATTTAAGCATTGATGTAGGAATAAAAAATTTAGCATTTATCATATATGATAAAACTATAATTCAATGGAAGGTCATTGAATTATGTGAAACAAATGCGAATAAGGCAAATATAATTGAACTAGGAAAGAAAATATATGAATTATTTGAAAAAGAATTTATAGATAAAAAAATTTTAACAGTTATTATAGAGAATCAGATTGGTCCTAGTGCTATACGTATGAAAAGTATTCAAGGTATGATTACGATGTATTTTATTCAAAAAGGTTCAGAAGTTATATATTGGAGTTCGGGTAATAAATTAAGACGTTTTATTAAGAAATCAACCTATAAGGAGAGAAAGAAATTAGGAATTCTTATAACAGGTTGTATAATTAAAGAACATTATTTAGAACAAGAAGAATATTTTTTAAAGCATAAAAAGAAGGATGATCTTGCTGATTGTTTTTTACAATTGTTGGATTATTTATGTAAAAATGATATAATAAAAGAAAATATATTTACAAATGCGATAAATATAAAGTTATAGTAATATCATTTAATATAAATGGAAGAAATCAATTTAGATTCACTTAATGATTTAAATACACCATCTGTTGATTTTGGTGGAGGCATTGAATTATTAATGAATGATAAAAAAAAAGGAGACAAAAAGGCATCATCTATATCGTTAGAAGATGAATTAAAGGAATTAGATATGAATAATTTTGATGAAAAACCAGATAAAGATAGAACCGAAAAGTTTGAACTAAATTCAGGAAAGAAGTTTTCATTTAATAAAGAAATACCTATAGCAAAAGAAACTTCAAATTTAAATACTGGTCCAAGTATTTTTAAACATATGGATGAAATTAATGTAGAGCAAGAAACAAAACAGGTTGAAAAAATGACAAAGGAAGAATTATTAAAAGAGAAATTTATGTATTTAAGAAAATTAGAAGCATTAGATGCGAAAGGAGTAACATTGTCCAAGAGATATACAATGGAATCATCATTAGATGAAATGAAAGGAGAATATGAATTTATTGTTTCAGAGAAAGAGCGAAAAAATAGCGTTCAGTTCCAAGGAAAGGTACTAACAACTCTTATTACAGGTTTAGAATTTTTAAATAATAAATTTGACCCGTTTGATATTAAATTAGATGGTTGGTCAGAACAGGTCCACGAAAATGTAGAAGATTATGATGAGATATTTGCTGATTTACACGAAAAATATAAATCAAAGGCAAAAATGGCGCCTGAATTAAAAATCTTGTTTCAATTGGCAGCATCAGGAATGATGATACATATGACCAATACAATGTTCAAGTCATCTATACCTGGAATGGATGATATAATGAGACAAAACCCTGATTTAATGAATCAATTTACAAAAGCAGCAGTAAATTCAATGGAAAATACTACACCAGGTCTAGGTAATTTTATGAATGATTTTAGAAAAGATCCAAATTCAAATTCAAACTCACATTCTAGAAATGAAAATTCAAATCGTAGTGAAATGAAAGGACCTGAAAATATTAATACTATATTATCAGGATTAAATAAAAAAATAAGTATGGATAATGAGAGCGCAATTAGTGTAGAAGAGATTGATTTAATGGGTCAATCTAATATGGCATCAAGAAGAAAAAGAAGAAGTGATAAAAATACTATTTCGTTAACAATCTAATATAATAATATATTTCTATAGAAAATGACTTTAGAACTATTAAAAAAACAAATGGATGAGATGGATAATAAAATTGTTAAATTATCAAGTGAATTAACAAAAAAAAGGGCAAATATAACATCATTAGAATTAGAATTTGAATCACTTGATATAAAATTAAGAGAAGAGAAACAATTATTTAAAGCAATGAATGATAATAAAGAGTATTTATCTGAAGTAAAACGTGATACAGAATCAAATTATTTACAAATAGAACAGGCTGCTTCGACCCTATTAGATATTCTTAAATCAAAAACAGATAAAATATAAGATTATAGTTTATACTATTTTAAAATGAATATTATGAACAAAATACCTTATGAATTAAAAATGAGGGTAATGAGTTTTTTACCTGTAATATCGCCTAATAAAAAAGTTATTAATGGAATAATAAAAAATTATAAATATTATTTTTTAAAGGCACTAATAGAAGAATATAATAAACATTATGATAAAGAATCATTTTATTTATATATGGAAATGTGTTTAACTGAATGGGCATATATAGCAAATATTATGTGTCGTATTGGACCTATAATTATGGATCAAGAAGGTGTAATGAAAATAATGGAAGAATGTACATTAAAAGAGATTCAATATTTATATTTATTTATAACGTTTCGCCTTCAAACGCCTTGTTTTTAATTTAAGTTTAAACATTTTATTTCGATTTTTATTTCTTGTTCCTCCAGCATATGGATTAATAAAAAAAGGAGCAACTTTTTCTGACACATTACTAAATATTTTTTTATATTTTAAAAATATATTATTTTTTTTTGTTTTACATTCTCCTTTTGCTTTAAGTTGGTCAATATCTTTTATGTTTTCTTTTGTTATGTTTACAACAGCACACTTTATAAATGGTTTTATTTCATCATCGGTTGGGTCATTAGTCTTAGTCTTATTAAACTCTTTTAATGAAAAAACAAAATCTTTAACAATCTTATAACATTGTGGTTCTTTTATTTTTGTTCCTTCCTTTGTTCCTTCCTTTTTTCCTTCCTTTTCTATTACAGGACAAAATTCCTTTGTAAATGCCTTTTCTGAAAAAGTAAATGGTTTATAATCTATTATTTTATAATTATCCTTTGTAGAAGTTGTTTTTTGTTTTTCTGTTTTAGCAATGTTTTGTATATATATAGCATTATTCGGTTGAAATATAATTTTCAATATATTATTTTGTATATCATTCACAGTGAATGTTCTTTTTAAAGGATTAAAAAATTTAAATTCATCTTTTTCAATAATATTATTTTTAAATTTGGAATGAATAAAATCGCAATATTTGATAAGGTCTAACGAAGTGTTAATTTTTAGAAATTCATAACCTATATTAGTTGTTTCAGTATATTTTTTTTCATTTTTTAAATATTCAATTAAAGTATTTGTATCAAATAGAATATCCTCATAATATTTTATTTCCTTTTTCTCTTCTAAAGAAGCATCTAAATCTTTATGTTTAAACCATTTAAAATTATCACTTAATATTTTGTTACCAACCTCAACAATAATCCCTTTATATGATTTTCCAGGGGTTAAACTAGTAAAATAAATTTGATTAAAACTATATTTAATTTTAACAATTATATTACATTCCTCTTGTGTAATAGGTTCTTCTTCCTTTTCTTCTTTATTTCCTAATGTGTTAGTAATCATTCTGTCCATATTTTCTTCATCTTTAGTTTTAGCTTCGGTTCCGTGTTTACTGGTACACATAAATTTATATGTCTTTCTTTCTTCAGACACAAGAGTAAAATATCCCTTGTGTGTTATTTCTGTTTGGTTTGGTTTATATGTCAAATTATATAAGATTTTACTTCCTGTTTTAATTTTATTTTCTATTATTTTATCTAAATTATTTAATCGATAATATATATACATTTTTTTTATATTATCTGCCACACTAAGAGACTTTTTGTATTCAATATCTGTTTCTTGTTTATATTTATCGTTTAGTTCCAATATAATCGTGTTCAAATTATCAGTGTCTAACGAAATGGATGCTTTGTTTGTTTTTTTGAATTGTATAAGAGTTTTGTTTATAATAGGTGCTGTAATATTAATACCTGAATCAACGATTGATTTTAATACAAATACATTATTTTTACAAAAAATTTCATATTCACTATATAAAATATCTTTTTTTTCCTTTGACAAAATTTTATTATAAATTCCTGTAAATAATGATTTTTTATCAGTATCTAATATAACAAAAATTTTTGTTATAAATGGTCGGGAACGGGTAGGGTCTCTTTCCTTACTTGTTTGAGTTGTTTTATTATATTCAATTATTCCATTTTGTATATCACTGAAATTATTTTTAATTCTAGATTTATAATCATCTTTTGATTCGTTTCTAGTTGAAAATACTTTTAATTCTAAAAAACAGTTATTGATGGAAATATTTATTTGACTAGGTTCTTTTATATCATCAAAAATTTTGCTATAAAAAGGAATATATTTACTATTTAACATATCTTTACCTTTATTTGATGTATCGAATGTTGGAAATATAAATACACTATCTATGTTTATACTATCTAAATATTGAATATTATTTTCAAATAATTTGTTACATATAACGTTATATGTAATATATCTATACTGCTGATATTCAGGGATTGTATATTTTTTAGACGGTTCAACCTCAGTATTTTTATTTATGGTTTCAATGTCTTTTTCAGATAATGGACCATTAAAATTATTTTGTGTTAATGTGTATTCTATTTCTTTTTTCTTGACTAAAATTTGACTTGTTAATGATTTATAATATTTGTTCGGGTCTAATGTTTGTGTATGTTTAGTATCCTTATTCAAACTTTTAAATACTTCATTTAAATCCATATTTTCAACTGGATATGTTGTTACAACTTGATTTATAGTAATTTTTTGTGACATATATATATTAAATAAAATTTTCTTTGTAAAGAGTGTTATTTATTTGAACATCTTTATCTTTATTTTTATGTTTTTGAGCAATTTTCAATGTGTTTATCGCATCATTTACGTCTTTGCTACTAATAAGTCTTTCTTCTAATTCCTTATATTTATTTGGTATTAGACAAAATTTACTATTTTCATTAAAAAGATAATCTGCTAATAAAATAAAAATAGCAGTTAAAACAAGTGATGTAAATACGTCTCGTGTTCCAACCCATAATATAGCAAAAACTAATATTTGTCTACCTAATGAATATTTAATATAATTTTCTTGTGTTTTACTTAATTCAATTGATACATATTTAGAACCTATATTCATAATTAACATAATGATACCAGCAAAAAATTTATTATCATTTAATATTGATATTAATGAGTAAATTCCTGTCTTTTTTGATGATTTACGTTTCATTATATATATTAAATCAAAAAAAATATATATAATTAAAATAAAGAATGTCTCTAGCATTTTATGCTTCACCAATTGATTATAAAAATAATGATTTAGAAGACAAAATTAAAAGTGAAAAAAATAAACTAGATAAGAATACATTAATGAACTTACAAGGAATACAAAAAAGTACATTACAAGAAAGTCCTACAACTATAACAGATATACATAAAAATTTAAAGGAAGATAATGAAGAAGATTTAACAAACTTTTATAAAGCAGAAGAAAATATCAAAATTATACCTCAATACAAAACTAATGAATATATGATAATGAATGATACAAATGGATATAATGTAACTAAACCAACAAATAATCAAGCATTACTTGAAAAAATGAATACAATTCTTGAAATGTTTGAGGACCAGAAAGAAATAAAAACAAATCAAAAAAATGAAGAAATAGTATTATATTGTTTTTTAGGAGTATTTATTATTTATATTATGGATTCTTTTGTTAGTATAGGTAAATATAGTAGATAAATATTTATATTTAATATATTTAAATTTAATTTTTTTATATTTAATTTTTTTGTAATATTGATAAAAAACACTTGAAAATGGGCATTTCAATAGTTCTAATTATTTTTAAATCAAAATTACATATATTATTTATATCAACATTTTTTAGATATTGTATATTGGTTCTAACATCATTATTATGTATAATTTTTTCAGTTAGTTTAGAATTTAATTCAACAGTATAATCATATTTTGATTTAAAACAATTCGAAGGACTTTTATTTATAACACTTGATATATTAAATTTTTCATAAGTTGTTACAAATAAATATCCTTTATGAACTAACCATTTATCTATACATTGATTAAACTGCTTTAAATCCTTAATACAATTAATTGTAAATAAAGGACAAAAAATATGAGTAAATAAATTTTCTTTAAATATAGATGGTTCATAATCTCCTTTTATAAAATCTATTTTAGGATATTTATGTTTTGCCATTTTTATCATTTCTTTAGAATTATCTAAACCAACTACTCTCATATTATCATATAATAGTTGACACATATGTCCTGTTTTACAATTCAATGTTAAAAAATTATTTGTTGAACCAAAATATGGTTTCATTATATTTATTTGTTCTTCATATAATGGTATCATATTCCATATATCATCATAAATATAAGCATAATATTTGTCATATATATTGTCATCTACATATGTTTTATATTCAAATGAATCATTTGTAAAACCCTCTTTCCGTGTAAAACATAAATATATTATGAATAATAAAATCAATAGATATAGAATCATATGTATAATATAGTATTTTTTTTTAATATTATGTTATAAATGAAAATCAATGATAGTAGAAAAGTTTTTACTAATACATTTTCAAATTATAAAAAACAACACGCTATAAAAGAATTAATAAATAATATTTATTATCAAAAGAAAGAAGAATCTTTTTTTTGGACAGCAGAATTATTATGTAGTAATTGTATAATAGAACTATGGGACAGTTATATAGAAATAATGTGTAAATATACACATATATATAATCCAAAAATTCCTATATATCTTTATAAAAAATTTGTTGAATTTAAGAGCATTGCCTCTTCTACAAATAATGACCTTGACCTAAGAAATAATGAGGCAATTAGAACATTATTTTTTTCTATAACCATCATTTTATGTTCTTCAAAAAGAGAATGTATTTTAGATATTCCTGTATTTAATTTTAATTTTGAAATAGATAAAAAATACTCTAATTTAAAAGCTCCTAATGTTGAATATATACAACGTCTATTTAAAGATGGTGACCCTAAAGAATATTTCATCCCATTAAATGAATTAATGTATCATTTAAAGGAGACAAAAAATAAAATGGATATATTTTATTGGATAGAATGGATAATTACATATGATACATTACTTCTTAAAAACAAAACACAATTACAATGTGTAAAAAGAGACTTTGCCATAAATACAAATATTATATGGATAGTTTGGGAAATATTACTTTCCTTTAAAGAAATATATACTGTAGAACCATTATTTAATTTATTTAGTATGAAATATAAAACAAACAAAAAAAAGAAATGTATTATATATTTATGTGTAATGTATATTATAAGCAGGGTTGATTATAAAATACCAATTTTAGAAAATATGTCTCTATTAAAAACATTAGATGAAAATATTAATAAGACATTTGAACAAATAAAAAAAAAAGAAATTATATGAAATATATATTCTATTATATAAATGGCTAGAACAATAAAAAATCAATTTTCTAATGTGTATGGAGAAGGAAAAAATCTGAATATAGGTAAAAATAAATCTGTTAAAGAAATGTTAAATAATATACCTAATGCTCCAAACGAAAATAATGATATGAATAATGAATCATTAGTAACTAATTCATCTAAAACGTTTCATTTAGAAACTAAACTGGAATCGAATTCCAGTAAAATGACTGGAATATCAAGTCCATTTAATTTATTATATGTAATTATATTGTTATTATTATTTACAATAATTGGTGTTGTTTATTATTATAAAGATATGGTTTTACATTATTTATCTGGGTCTAAAATTGATAAAAATGATAAAATTGATAATACTACCGCCAAGGTAGAACATACATCATCAAAGGTCGATGCTGCGTCAACAAAAATTGATGATACATCAGCAAAAATTGATAATTTAGAAGAAAAAATTAATAAATTATCAGACAAAACGTGTCCTACAAGTAATACAATTCCTGCGGTAAACACGTTAAATAATAAAATGGATAAAATATCAACATATAGCAAGGAACAAAATGTTACAGAAAACGGGTTTTGTTATATAGGTTATGATAATGGTCAGCGTGATTGTGTTGATGTATATGCGGGTGACGTATGTATGAGTGGTGAAATATTTCCTACATTAGATATTTGTATAAATCCAAAATTAAGAGCATAAATTATTTTAAAAATTTAATTTTGTTAAGAATTAAATTTTTAAGATTTGAATTTTAAGATTTGAATTTTAAGAATTTAAATTGTTATTTACTAGTCTTAAAGGGATACTATTATTTAAATAATAACCAGGAAATTTATAATCGTGAATACCACTATTTGTGGGTGGTCTAACAATTAAATCTAAACTAGGACAATCTAGTTCTGATTGTTTTTTTTGAATTAATTCCTGATTACTATAAAAATATGAACCATTATCAGAAAGTCTTCCATATTGCTGTTTTTTAGTTAAAGGTAATTTATTTTTTGTATATTGTAATGTATCTGCCTTTTTACGCATATTATAGTCATTTACACTATAGGTAATATCCATAATAAGACTTGGTTTTCTTCCAACTCTTGTTGTAATTTGTATAGGATTTGTTCTTATTGCTATTAATCCACTATAATCAACGCAAGATATGTCTGTTCGTAATACTCCTGCTGCGTCAACTAATACACTATGAGTTATAGGGTCATTTGTAGTCATTAAATACTTATATTTATATAATATTTATTTTTGATGTTTGAGGAATAATTACCATTTTAAACAACTCTTCTTTAAATTCGCATTTATGAATTTCAGGAAATTGATGTTTAATACAGAATATTTTGTTACATTTACATGTAAATACAATGAAAGATTTTTTTTTACATTGTTCACAATGAGTCAGGGAAGTGTGTTTTTGTTTATTTTGATTCATTTTTTTTATAGTTTATAACCTTATTTTTTACTTAATCAATTTTTATAAATTATTATTTATGCTGATGGTCTGTTTTACCTACAACAATATCATCTCCTTCAAATAATTCTCTTCTAATATCTTCTAACGATGCGTTAATGCCTAGATTTTTTTCTTGGGTATTCATATTTTTAATTGTTACTAACTCACCCTTTTCATTAATGGTTTGTGTTAATCTATTGTTTGTCTCTTCCGCTTTTTTCATATTATCTTGAATCGCATTTAGTTTAGACTCTTTTACTCTATTTTCAAATTTAAGTTTATTTGATTCTTCATTCTTTTTCTTTTCTCCCATTAAATCATTTAATTCTTTTTCTAAATATTCAACTTTACCTGTCTTATATGCGTCTGGATGAAATGGTACCCATAAACCAACTGGACCTACATATACATCGTGGTTTGGGTCAAATTCTCGAATCATTTTACATCTTAGTTCTGCTTCTTTTTGGCTTGGAAATACACCTCTTACTTTTAATCCTCTTACAGATGTTTGGAAATTATGTTCTTCTCCATATTTTTCATCCAGTTTTGTTTCCTGATTATCTACGAAAAATTTATAATCATCATCTACTGTTGTATGTAAATTACTTCTCTCTGTTTCTACAAATGTTTTAAATTGTTCGTGTAAATCATCACTCTTAATTTCATATTTAAAAGAAACAAAATTAATAAATTGGGTAAATTTCTCCATTGATTTAGTAAAATCATATTGTTTTACAAATTGTTCAAAAAAAAATAATTGTTTATTCTTTATTACATCTTCTGGAGAGACAAATGATAAACAAACGAACTTTTGTTCTGCGATCGGTTTATCTTCATCTAATAAATCAATATATTTAGACATTATAGATTTATATTACATTTATTTATATTTTTTTTTCTTATTATTATTTATAATAATGAATATAAATTTAAAAGAAATTATGAAACGTGTTATTAAATATTTAGTTGAAGGTTTAATGGTTGCTATTGCCGCATTTGCTATTCCTCAAAAATCTTTAAAGATTGATGAAATTGCGCTATTAGCCTTAGTTGCGGCAGCAACATTTAGTATTCTTGATACTTTTATTCCTGTGATGGGGGCAAGTGCGAGGAATGGAGCTGGAATGGGCGTGGGGTTCAATTTAGTTCGCTTCCCGGGGGGATTTTAGCACACCATAACAGATAACAAATTATAAAATATTTTATTGGTAATTTCGCACCATATAAAAATTGATTTTATAAATAATATTATTTATTCATTAACAAAATGAGTAAATATAACAAAGATTCATTGAAGCAATACTGTACTGATAACTCAGTTGAACTTATTACTGTTTATAGTGAAGTTAACATAACCAGAGAATTAAAAATAGATGGAAAGTGTATAACAAAAGATTGTCAAAATACATTTCATAAATCATTTCGGTCTATGCTTGAATTCGGTGCGATGTGTAAAGTCTGTTCTGTTAAAAAGGGTGAAGAAAAATCAAAATTGTTATTTATTGAAAGGTATGGAGTCGACAATCCTTTAAAAAATAAAGAAGTTAGGGAAAAGGGTAAAAAGACAAATCTAGAAAAGTATGGAGTTGAAAATCCTTTTCAAAATAAAGATATAAAAGAAAAAATTAAACTAACATGTATAGAAAAATATGGAGTTGACAATCCTTTAAAAAATGAAAAGGTAAAAGAAAAAATGAAGAAAACAAATATGGAAAGATATGGTTCAGAAAATACATTTCAGGTTGAAGAGTTTAAAGAAAAATCAAAACAAACGTGTATAAAAAATTATGGAGTTGATAACGTAATGAAATTTAATGAAACTGTAAATAAGGTAAAACAAACTCATTTAGAAAAATATGGCGTTGAACACGCTTTACAAAGCGTAGAAATAAACGAAAAAATGAAAAAACATAATGTTGAAAAATATGGCGTTGAACATGTGTTACAAGTAGAAGAATTCAGAGAAAAGGGAAAACAAACACAACTAAATTTATATGGTGTAGACAATCCTATGAAACGTTCAGTTATTAGAGAAAAAGTTAAAAAGACAAATCTTGAAAGATATGGAGTAGAGCACATTCTTCAAAGTGCACATTTTAAAGAAATGTTTAAAAAAACTTCTATGGAAAGATATGGAGTAAAACACCCAATGCAAAATAAAATAATTATGTCAAAAAACACAGCATCCCAATATAAGGTTAAAACATATACATTACCTTCAGGCAAAGAAATTAAATATCAAGGATATGAAATTTATGCTATAAATGATTTATTAAAAACATATACAGAAGAAGATATAATCAACGAACCAGACAAGGTACCTGAATTATGGTATGAAATAAATGATAAAAGACATAGACATTATGTAGATATATTTATTCCTAAAGAAAATTTATGCATTGAAGTAAAATCATTATGGACCGTTCAAAAAAAGAAAGATAATATTTTTGCGAAACAATCTAAAGCAAAAGAAATTGGATATCGTTATGAAATATGGGTATATGATAAAGAAGAAAGAGTAGAACTTATATAAGTTTTATATGGTAGAAATAAAATCCCAACTAAGGTCATTACAAATTTTTTTCCAAATTTCATCTTGTTCTATTTTTTTCTGATCTTTTAACATTGGAAAAAAATCTAAATATTCCATTTCCCCTAACAACTCACATAATTTGTATAATGTATAATAATAATTCAAAAAATTCACTCTATCATTAGGACAATATTTAGAATAAGGTATTTGAATATCCATAAATAAATTACATAAAGTATCTTCTAATTGAGGAGTCATAACAGGTGGTTTAATACCTAATTTATCTTTAATAAAAGGAATATGTTCATAATAGCGGTTATAACCTAATTTTTTTAATATTTCCTTAGTTTTTTTGTTTGTTAAATTAGATAATTGTATTCTTTCTTTTTTAATTTGATTTTGTATTGATTCAATAATAGAATGAGGAATATCAGTTGATTCTTTTGCTTGAAATTGAGACAATATCTCTCTAAAATGATTTATTCTTTTATAAGCATAGAATGAAATTTCTTTAGGAGGTTCCTTGTAAGAAGGTTTATCATTATCCACCAAATATTTATGATTAGTAAAACAATGATTACATATAATGATGCCATCGTGATTAACTTTAATTAATTCTCCAACATTACAATATTGACAAACTGAATTATTATAAGAAAAATTTGCTATGTCAAGAGATTCAAAATTATTTAATTTTAGATATGCTTTAACACTTTCATTCATTTTTTCATAAATATGTTGTTTATCTTCTTTAACATTAAAAAAGGAATTAATTGTTTTTTTAGGAGTATTATTTTTATCAATGTTTTGTTTAGTTTCAAAATAATCAAATAAATATTTTGAATTATCCAAATAATATTTGTTTTTTTCATTATTTAGACTATTAATTTTTTTAGTTAATATTTCTATTTTTAAATCGATTTCTTTAGTATTTTTTTCATTTCTTTCCTTTTCTAATTCATTGATTTGTTCTGTTAATTTAGGTAATATTATACTGGTTTTATGATTAAAATACTTAAGTTTTTGATTATAAAGCACATCTATTGTTATATCAGTTTTATTATTCATTTTAATAAAGTATAGTGTAATTACTTTAATATTTAATTTAAAGATTTATTTTATTTTTTTTTTCTAGGAGTATAATATAACATGGGAGGAGGACTAATGCAGCTCGTTGCTTATGGCGCACAAGATATTTATCTTACTGGTAATCCTCAGATTACTTTTTGGAAAGTAACTTATAGACGCCATACAAACTTCGCAATGGAATCTATTGAGCAAACTTTCAACGGTCAAGCTGATTTTGGTCGTCGTGTAACATGCACCATCTCCCGTAACGGTGATCTTGCTTACCGCACTTATCTTCAAGTAACTCTCCCTGAAATTAACCAAACAATGGGAACAGCCTCAAGTCCCCACGTTTATGCTCGGTGGCTTGATTTCCCTGGTCATCAAATCATTGATGATGTTGAACTTGAAATTGGTGGTCAACGAATTGACAAGCAATATGGCGACTGGATGCATATCTGGGTTCAATTAACTATGGACAAAAACCAAGAGAAGGGTTATTTCAAAATGGTAGGAAACACTACTCAACTAACCTTTATGACTGACCCTTCTTTCGCGCCTGTAGATGGTCCTTGTGGCGCTGATGCTCCTCGTCAAGTGTGCGCTCCTCGTAATGCTCTACCAGAAACCACTCTTTACATTCCTCTTCAATTCTGGTTCTGTAATAACCCTGGTCTTGCTCTTCCTCTTATTGCTCTCCAATATCACGAAGTTAAAATTAATATCGATTTAAGGGCGATTGATGAATGTTTATGGGCGGTAAGCAGTTTAACCTCAACTGGTTCAGACCTTAAAGTATCATCTGCTTACTCGCAATCCCTTGTGTCTGCTTCTCTTTACGTAGATTACGTATACCTTGATACTGATGAGCGAAGACGTATGGCACAAAATCCTCACGAATATCTTATTGAACAACTTCAATACACTGGAGCGGAATCAGTTGGTTCGTCTTCCAATAAGATTCGTCTTAACTTCAATCACCCTTGTAAAGAACTTGTTTGGGTTGTTCAACCTGACTGTAATGTAGATTATTGTGCTTCTACCTCTGGTGGTTCTCTTCTTAACAAGGCACTTGGCGCCCAAGCATTCAACTATACTGATGCGGTTGATGCTCTTCCCAACTCGATTAAAGCATTTGGTAGTGATTTAACTCTTAATGGAGGTACTAATGCTTTCATTACTCCTTCAGGATTATTCCAAGATGCCGGCGCAGATGGTCTTACTGGAACAGCAGGTCTTACCACATCACTTGGTGCGACTATTGGAGGATTAACTTATGATGGAACCATTAACTGGGCGGGTGAGACTTCTCCTCAAGGCTCAGCTGTATCTGATGCTGGCACATTTGTTCTTGCTGAGACCTCTCTTGACATGCATTGTTGGGGAGAGAACCCTGTTGTTACCGCTAAACTTCAACTCAATGGTCAAGATCGGTTCTCTGAGCGTGAAGGAACTTATTTCGACCAAGTTCAACCTTGGCAACATCACTCTCGCTCCCCTGATACAGGCATTAACGTTTACTCGTTTGCTCTTCGACCTGAGGAGCATCAACCGTCGGGGACATGCAACTTCTCGCGAATTGATAACGCAACTCTTCAACTTGTTCTTTCTAATGCGACTGTATCTGGCACCAACACTGCTAAGGTTCGAGTATATGCTCGCAATTACAATGTATTAAGAATTATGAGCGGAATGGGTGGTTTGGCTTATAGCAATTGATCAAGAGTGGTATGGGTGGATCGGTGGGGACCAACATTCAAGGGACCAACAATTTTTATAAACGGGGACCAACACGTTATGTTAATTTTATTATAATAAAAATATATGTATTTATTATAATATGTATTTATATTTTTAAAACTGCCTCAGCAATGCTTACAACTTCGGTATAAGGAGTAAAACATATGTATTTTTATAATATACATATTTTGATTTTTACTTTTCCGAAATGATTAAAGATAGACATTTTTATTATTTATTAAATAATTATACTTCATTCATTTTTGTATTTCTTCTTGTTGATGCGATTTCTTCTGCTCTCATTTTTTTGTATGTTTCATCACCATATCTTTCTCTCATTACTGCCCTTTGTTTTTGTTTTTTAATCTTGGCAATTTCAGTTTTTTCTTCACTTGTTTTTTTATTACTTTTAACAATTTTACACGTTTCTTCATTTTTAATATTATAAACGTGTCCTTTATTACAATAAATAAGTTTACATTTATCTTTAAATACATCATAATCATAATCTTTTTTAATAAAATTACAATTTCCGCAACAGGATTTAATATTTGTCTCAATGTATCCTTTACTATTATCAAAACGGTCTAATCCGTTTTTATGTATAATATTTGATTCTTTACCACATAAATAACAATCTTCATTGGTTGTTTTATTAAATAATTCTTTTGATAATGTAAATTCAAGTTCCCTACCTTTAGCTCTTGATTTATAACCACCATAACTAATATTTATATATTCTTTAAAATCCTCTGGATGTAAATTACCTTCAACAATTTTTAAATGAGTTAATATGTGTTCAACCCTATTTACAAATATGTTAGGACCTAAACAACCTTTCATCATATTACACATTTCACAACAACTAACACAATTTTCTGTAATATATCCTTTACTTGAATCTAATCTATCTACACCATTAAATCCTTTTTCTTGTATAATACCACAATAATTACAAGGAAGTTTTACCATTATAATAAAGGCATCTTTAGTTATTTCAAACTTAAGTTGTTTGCCTTCTGCTGAACGAATATAATTTACATAATGGTAATTTATATCATCATTTCGTTTTTTATTTATTATAACCATTTTTTCTGGATTAGCATCACGCCATTTTTGTGCTTGTAAAGCATTTCTTTTCAAAAACCCTTCCAGATCAGCAGTAATTAATTTATTCCTTGCTTCCATCCAATAACCAGCAACTTTATCATAATTTTTTTCATTCCATAATGCTTTTGTTTCCTTTCTTTCTGGTTTCATTGAATTTTTACGAGCTAGTTCTTTAACGTGTTCATTGTCGCGTTTTAAATCAGCACGTTTATTTGCTTCACGACAGTTTAAACAACATTTAGTTTCACCAAGTAAACCTTTGAATGAATTCAGTGGACACATTGAACAACAAGTAGAACATTGTTTTAATCCTTCAACAATTGTATTTACAGTTCCTCTCTTTTTATGGTCTTTCTCTCTATCTTTTGCCAAACATACTTCACAACGAGAAAATTTATAAGAAGTAGGATTTTGTGTTCGACAACCACGAATATAATTCACACAAGTTTTTAAACCTAATAATTCAGTTTCTTCAACAAACATTAACGCTTGATGTTTACCACAATATTTATTAATACTTTTTTTAAATTTACAACCTTCTTTTGAACAAAGAATAATACTTTCTTTCGCATCGTTACGGTTTGTTTCTCCTCTTGTTCTACACGAAGTACAAGTATTGTAATCTTCCATAAAATACATCTTTTTACAAGTAGAACAAGGTTTTATGTTTGCTAACATTTCTTCTGTATAATCATTCATATACAAATGATTCTTACAAAATTTTCCATCTGCTTGATAACGACAAGGAGCAGAGTTACGGTCTTTACTGATACACTTCATTTTCATAATATTATAATTAATAATATTATTAAATCAATTTTTAATTAATAGCACTAAGAAATTCATTATATAACAATTGTAACATATAATCATAATCTGTTATAATAATATTATTGTACGCGTTAAAATTATCATATTTCTTCCCAGTTTCACTTTTTAAATCACACGATTTTGTGGTTCCGTGTAATATTTTTATAAATGATTTAATGTAATCATCCTGACCATTCGTCCAAGTACAAGAATAGTTTTCTAATACATCATTTATGTCAATATTAACAAACAATCCAGTTTGGTTTGCCAAATTAATTAAAATGTCCAAAATGTCAGGTTTATAAAATATAATATTTGTTTTATTTTTACAAATATGAAATTTTGTTTTTCCATTATATTCAGAGAACAAATAATTCGTGATGTGTTGTCTTTCTTTTGTAGAACGTTGTTTAAGTTTATATTTTGGTTTATTATTATTTTTCCTATTTTGTTTTATTTTGTCAACTTGTAAAACTTTTATAGTTGTGTTTAAATCATAATCAACATCTTGTCTAAAATTTATATATATAAAATTCCATAAAAATTTCGAATAATAATCAGTAATATCAAAATTAACAATAAATTTACACGGTTTATTAATATAATTAAAAATATAATCCCTAAATTCATTACCTTTAAACTTACTAGGTTTAACTATTCCAAGTTGTTTAAATGCGTTTGTCTGATCTAACTTTAATAAACTCCATAAATCATATGTATTATCAGTTAGGATTCCATATGTTTCAATATTATATAATTCGTTAGAAGGTTTGATGACAGGTTCATTCTCTTTAGACACTTCTACACCAAACTCAGGTTTAGGATTATTAAAACCAGTGTTATATTCAAATTTACTTTCAATAGAATCAGGATTCATATTTCTTCCAATATTATAGGGTATTTTACCTAATGTATACGCACCTCTATTTAATCCTCTAGGAATTTGTCTAAATCCATAATCAACCAATCTTAGTCCAGGTTCAATATAATTATTAAATTTCTTTCTTGTATTATTATTAAATGCCCTATTTTTAAAAACATTTTTTGTATATTTAAATAGAAACCTTATAGCATTATAAACCTTTTCAGTATATCCTATGTTAGTATTCAACATTAGTATATAATGTTATTATAAATTATTATCAATAAAATCAATTGCTAATTTCATATTTTTTACAAATTCAATAGGTTTTTTTGTTTTATAAAAAACTTTTATTAATTCAAATAATGTATTAATGATACCTCCTTCATATATAACAGATGAAGCAATTAAATTTGATTCTAATGTAACTTCATACGAAACCAAGTTTTGAATAAATTCCAAAACATAAGATGTGGAAATAATACCAATATTTTTTGCTTCAAAAATAAAAGCAAATCTACATTTTAATTCTTTGAAACACTCTAGATGTTCTTTTAATTCATTCATAGTAAAAGCCCATTGTAAAGGTGTGGGATGAGGAAATTTAACATTAAATAAAAGTATTCTATATCCTTTGTTTGCGACTTGAGTAAATTCAACATATTTTTCTACGCTCATTTTTTAAAATTTATTTATAATGTTTATATACTTTTAAAAGAATAATGAATTAATATTATCAACTTCCAATGTACTTTTTTTAATAAACAATAATTCAATAATCTTATTATCTCTGAACCGAAATGTAAATGAACGATTTTTTTCTTTTCTTCCCACTCTACCAATGGATTGAATAATAGTTTCTTGATTAATATTTAAAATATCATCTGCTAAATAACCGTGATAAAATTGATAATTTGTACCATTAATATATTCACTTCCTGCGATAATAAATAACAGTTGTTTTTGGTCGGCAAGTTCTTTCATAATATCATTATATTCATCTAATTTTATTGTCGGATTAAATATACCAATCCCCATCAATAACAATATTTTATAATTTGTATCAATAGATAACTTCATAATCCTCCTAACGAATTGTTCATCTACATTACTGGTAAATACATTAGAACCTTCATATTTGTCTTTACTGTTCCATTTTTCAAAATGAGGTTTACTATTTGGTATATATAAAGGATTTAACTGAATATCTTTTAAAGATTTCTCCATCAACTCTATCTCTCCAATGATTTGTTTTATCGCAGGGTCAAACCTTTGTTCTTTCATTTTATTTTCATTTTCTTCATCCTTTAAAGTTTTGTCTTCTACTATTTTTTTCATTTTATTCATTTTATCAATAACATCATTATTCGAGTCAATATTTTTTTCCAATTCATTAAATACCGACACGTGAATAGAACTGTTGTCTACAAAATAATTAATCCATTTATCAATATCCTGACACAAATAAATAGTTGGTCCATAAGTCAAAGAATGACTATATTTTGTAGTAATTTCATTACCAATATCAAATCTTTTAACTTTTTTACAACTATTATAAGAATGAATAACAAATGACCATTCACTCGGTTTAATTTTCCTACATACTTTATAATATAAATCTCTAATCTTTTGAGAAGTAATATCTTGAACTAAAGGAAATTCTTCTTTAATAATAGAAGCATTAAATACATTTCTACACATATATAATACGAAATCAGCACATTCAACAACACTTAAATATTTGCTATGTGAATAGGCGTGTTTATCAATAAATTCATTAAACTTGTCAACAGTTGGAAATATATTATGAGGCATAATTATATTACCTTCAGTATCAAGCAATGTAATATTTGTTGTTTCATCTTGTGTCTCAATATAATGAATAGTTCCTTTATACAATTTATTAAACTTTTCAATCATAGGAGATAATTCTTCATAATTAGGTAAAGTTGCTGAAGATAATACAATATTATTAATTTGGTTAATCGACCAAATATGTTTAATACTTTCGTGTAAAACGTGTGTTTCATTATTCATACTAATATTTGGTTCATCCCAAAATATAATTATTTTTTCTTTTTCAAAGAATGACAACATATAAAGCATTGCTATTTCATAAGATTGAATATCACAAATTAACATTTCTAATTTAGAACCATCACTATGGTCGGGTCGTTTTCGCCCTTTAGCAGTAATGAAAGTATTCACCGAAAAATAATGAAGACGCACATCAGCAATAGTATCACAACCAAAAGCAAAACCAACTTTTCTACCAATATTTACACCACTCTTGGACAAATTAATACCAATATGTCTCGAGGCACAAATAAAGATTACTTTGTATTGTTCACACAACCCTAAAGGAGTTAATGTTTTACCTGAACTTGTGGGTGCTCGATAAAAGATTAACTTTGGTCCTTCTGTTTTAACTGCTTCATAAATTTTAATTTGATGTTCATATAATTTCAATGGTTTATAATCATAAATAGAGTTGTTTTCAATATATTTACTGGTATGTTCTAAAAATACAATAATATCCATTGTTTCATTATGTTTTTTAATAAACAAATCAAACAACTGACACAAATATTTATTAATGGAATATTTTTTAAATAGAATACAAATATTATAGAAATAAAATTCTTTCTTTTTATCCTTGAAGAATTTTTCCATTAAATCCAACATATAAAATTCAATACATTCAAAATGTTTTTTCTTTTGACTTTGGATTCTTATAGTATCAGCTCCATTTAGTTTCTTCTTAGGAACAATTAATTCAACAGTTGGTAGTTTATATAGTTTAATCATTTTATCAACAGTTTCTTTTATAATATTGATATAAATATAATAATCCTTATCTGGATGTTCCAATTTAATAACTTGTTCCATTGTAAAATATAAATCAACCGAATAAGAAGGGTCATTATATCCTTTAACGATTAATTCTAAAATTTGTTTTTCTTTATTATCTACCGACTTTTCAATACTGGTCCATTCATTTTTAGAAAGTTTGGATTGAGAATCCATTTTGTTGTATCATATATTTGATATTAAATCTTTAATCAATTTTATATTCAACAATATCTTTAATCATTCCATCAGTTTGAAAATTATTATTTCCAAATACTTCCTGTAACAATAACCATTCATACATCCCTCCATAATAGATATATACATTTTTGAAACCTAATTTTTTTAATTGATTATATTTATTAATAACTGAAATATCTGTATGATGAACACCATAAACAACAATCTCTTGATTTTTGTTATTTTTTAATAATTTATTAATTTGTTCTGTTTCTACATTTGCCTTTAATGTATTTTTTATTAAACAATCTTGCTTTGAAGTATTCATAGTATTTATTAAAATAATTGATCCTTTCATACGTGTTTGTAATTCATTAAATTTATAAGAAGGAAGAGAATACATAACACCCATTTATATTATTATTTTAATAATTTTAATTATATTTAATTGTAATTTTAAATATAATTTAATTGAATATTCAATTAAATGAAAATGTAATGTCTGCTTTTTCTTTTTTGAGACACTTTGCTGCCGAAACAGATAATTCTTCTCTCCTTTTACGGGATTTATTATTTGTAAGAGAATCATTATGTTTTTTTGCCTTTGAAATGCTATTGTTAGCATTCATATCACATTCTATTTCATCATAATTTTTTTCAATATAATCAATAATTTGATTTTCAATTGCCCATTTAAAAAAGTTTAATTGACCAATTGTTGTCTCAATGCTGTATTCTTTGTCTCCGAATGGAACCTTAATCCTATCCCATCTACAAAAAGGGTCAAACCTTCTTTTAGAATATGCTTTTAATTTTAATTTATAATCATTATAAATCTTAAATCTAGAATTTAAATCAATCGCATAAGTAGTAAAGTTTTTTTTAGCATAATTTGTAGAAAACCAATCAACAATTCTTAAAGATATTTTTGACTCTCCGTTTATGATGCGCAACATTTTATTTAAATTATCATCTCTGTTATAAAAATACATTAATTTATTTAATAATAAATCATTTTGACTTTGATATACCATTTTCATAAAATGTGTATTAATTTTTAAGTTTTTATCTTTCTAATTTAATAATTGTTTGTTTAGATTTTTTAAAATATTCGTGGTTTTCTGTTCGTCGTTTTAAATTACAATCAAGACAACAAATACACGTGTTTGTATCATAATGTCCTAAATTGTTATTTAATCTTTCTAAAGTCCATTGACTTTTTAATCGTTTTCTATTATAAATAATACTAAGTTCACAACAACAATAATAACATTTTAATTTAGATACATATATTTTTTCTATCATTTGTTCATATGTAATATGTTGAACGGGGTCAAACTTATGTGATTGTTTATCTTGACTTTTATAAGAACTAAATTTTTGTTTTAATAATTTAGTCATTTCTTTAACAAATTCAATAATTTCCTTATTTATAATATTTTCTGCACTATTTTCTGAACATTGAATTTTAAATATATTTTCTATACAAATCATTTGATCAAAATCTAATGACTGAACACGTTTTTTATTAAAGGGGTCATTAAAAACTATTTGTTTCATTATTATAATTATATATATATATATGAAAGTATGCGTTATAGGCGAAGGACCAATTGGTTTATTGGTATGCATCCAATTAATACATTTAAAAAAAAAACTTAATCTAGCAGACAAATTAGATATAACCTTATATCAGAGCAGAACAACATTTACTAGGAGGCACTTATTATCGCTTAGCCCAGAACTAATTAAGCAAATAGAAGATATTATTGATTGTCCAACTTGCAATGGCAAAATTACAAATGGTTCATTAAGTATAAACTGTATCGAAACATTATTATTTAATTATATCGATAAATCACAACTAAAAATCGTAAATTTAAAATTTTTATATTCTGAATTATTAATACGAACACAACACGTGTATGATCATATATTTTGTTGTGATGGGTTTAGAAGTTTAAACCGTAATATAATAATGATGAGGGCTAATAAATATAACCCAACTCAACTTATAACAACTGATATTATTTTAATATTATACACAAATTTACCATTAAATGGTGTTCCTGTTGCCTTAAATTGCTATAGAAAAACCCCCCACAAGATTATGTATACTCAAGATATGTTACCTGCCGAGTTGAAAATGGAAAATATACATGCGTTATTGTCTATAATTTACAATACATCTAAAGAAATTAATTTGTTTAATGATGATGATGAAAAGAGAAAATCAATTAATCTATGGGATGTAGGATATAAAGATTATAATGATTTTATAGAGACATTCACTTATATTATAAAATTTTTAGAAAAATATAATCCTGAAGATATAATTTCTGTATATGTTAAAATAAATGCCAAAATTACAAAATCAATAAAAGATATGTTATATAACCGAGGAAAAATAAATGATATATTTGAAATATATAAGGAATTCGTTAGAGACCAAATAATTTTATTAGATACACCAGATACAAAAGATATAGATAGTAATTTAAATAAAAATTTTATGATACACACCGTAAATCCGAACGCAACCACATTTGGAGTAATTTTAGATAAAACAGAACCATCCCTATTATACGCAACAAAAACCAGATTAAAGGAAAATGTTTGGATAATTGGTGATTCTGCTCATTCATACCCACCTGGTTATGCGGTAGAATACGGAATGAGAGATGTATTATATTTTGTTCCTTATTTAATTCATTATTATTTCCCTTTTACATCCAGTTCTGTTCCATTACCTGAATTAATACCTGGTAAATATTTTATGTATGATAACACAAACAAAATAAAATTACGACCAAATATATTGAGTAGTATATGTGATCAGATGCACGATATTAATTTTATAGGAGGGTATGATGAGTCAAACGATAAACTTAACAATAAATTGAACAAATTATCATCAATAATGAAAATGCTAACAAAAAAGTTATGTATACAACAAGTGATTCCTCCTTTACACCTAAGTAAAAAAACACTTAAAACAATACATATAAGAGACCCGTTAATAATTTCGGATAATTTAATTATATTTTATAACATGTATCAATTAAATAATTTTTTTAATAATATAATAAACATTTTTTGTAATAAAACTCCTACTTATAAGTATAACCATACGTTATACAATTCTCCGCAGGATGTAGAATCATCAAACCAAAAAATGATTCATAATGCTAATATGTTAGAACTCATAAAAAATAAAAATGTATTAAGTGAAAAAGATCTTGAAACATATTTACAATATAAAAATGTATTAAGTGAAAAAGATCTTGAAACATATTTACAATATAAAAATGGTTATAACCGAACTGAATCTAGAGCATCTAGAGCATCAAGAGCATCAAGAGAATCTAGAACATCAAGAGCATCAAGAAAAGCTCATTTACCTAGTTATGCTTATACAATTAATCCAAGTTTTAGAGCATCTAGAGCATTTAGATCAAAAAGGCCTGAGAGAGCTTAATACATTAGTTTTATAAAAAGGTTAAACAATAATTATATATTATTTTAAATGAATATAAAAAATGATTCAGAATGTAGAGAGTATAATAGTCTAAAATACAAAACAATGATAATGAATGGAACAAACATTGAACCAAGTATAGAGACAAATGAAGATAAGATTAATCAATTTCTTTCTATGGATATAGAAAAAAATAAAAAGGGAGTATGGTCTAAATTAAGTAAAACAGAAAAGGTAAAAAAAATTAAATCTTATATCAAAAATACATTAGTAGAAAAATATAAATTAACAGATACAGAAACATTAAATGCTACAAGATTTTTCTCTTTATGGATGGATAGAAAAAAATTAAGCAAAAATAATGAATTAAGTTATAATCAAGATGATGGTCTTATTGAAAGTATTGAAGGATTAGATTTTAATATTGAATCAAGACGATTTACTATAAATTGTGAGAAACCTTTGCCTAAAAAGAAGACTGTTAAAAATATAATAATTGAATGAATATAATAACATATTATAATATATAATAAAATGGACTTTGTCTCTTATTTGGATGATGTTATTAAAGAATATAAAAATTCAAATTCAAACTCAACCTCAATATCAAAATCAAATATAATCAAATTATATGAAGTTGATTATATTAAACATATTTATGTTATTGTTCTTGATAACTGTAAACATTTTATGACAGAAGAAGAAATTAAAAATGAATTTAATAAACATATTCATTATGTACTGAAACAAAATGATTTTATTCGTTGTGAACCGTGGTACCCTAGTATTATAAATGTTGACCCTTCAATCATAGATTACTTATCTAATATTAAACAACCAGAACAAAAAACAACAGAATGGTATTTATTTAGACACGACCATATTACAGCAAGTAATGCTTGGAAAGCACTTGGGACTCAATCATCGAAAAATCAATTAATATATGAAAAGTGTGTTCCTATTAATACAGAAAAATATAAACCAACTCTTAATGAAAATTCATTGACGTGGGGTCATAAATATGAACCATTATCAACATCAATATATGAATTAAAAACAAACACTACTGTTAAAGAGTTTGGTTGTATAGAACATCCTATTTACACATTTTTGGCAGCATCACCAGATGGTATTGTAATAAGTGAAAATAATTATGGTAGAATGTTGGAAATTAAAAATGTTGTTTCTAGAGTAATTGATGGAATACCTAAAAAAGAATATTATGTACAGATGCAACTACAAATGGAAGTATGTAATTTAGACGAATGTGATTTCGTAGAGACAAAGTTTATAGAATATGAAGGATATCAAGAATTTATGGATGATATCAATATTGAAAAAGGGATTATTTTATCTTTTATTATTGATAATAGGTTTGTTTATAAATATATGCCTTTTAATATATTAAATTCTGGTGACATTGATAAATGGATTAATGAAACAAAAGAGCAAACACAAGGAGAGTGGTTTAAAAATATTTATTGGAAATTAGATGTGTATTCTTGTGTTTTGGTTAAACGAAATAAAGAGTGGTTTAATCAAGCAATTATTGATTTGTCTGAACTATGGACTACAATTATTAAAGAAAGACAAACTGGTGATTTTGATAAGAGATGTCCTAAAAAGAAAAAGATTTAATAATTCGCATTCATACAAATTCCTGAATCTGTTTGAGTATCATTAAACCATACACACTTATTACCAGACATGTCTTCACTATTTGAACAATCAAAACTTTTATAATCAGAACATGTTTGATTAACATAACCCTCATTTATTTTTGTTAAACTATATCCCAACACAACACAAATTAATAATAATAATGCTAAACAAACCTTATAACATTCCTTCATTAATTATACATTATATTTTATAACTAATAAACAATGAAATACATAATAATAATAACAATAACCAAATAAAAATACGAATTGTTGATAAAATAAACATTATGTCTCTAATAATTGATTTGGAACATTCACAATTATTTTTTTTTAATTCTTCTATGTATTGTAATGTAAAAATTATATTTAAAACAGAACCTATAACTAATAAATATGTAATAAATCTATAATCTGTAAAAAATCTTAAACTATAATAAGGAGTAATAGCAAAAATGTTAAATAAAATTATTAAACAAGTATAATACAAAATATAGGTTCTTTTATCATTTAAGGCACAAACACAACCAATTTTATTTAAATACTTCAAATAATACAAAATACAAAACGCAACAAGTATTCCTAATATTTCGGGTATTTTTAAATTTAATTTAGAACTATTACATTTACAACCCATTTTATTATATCATTTTATTTTATCATTTTAATTATTTCATTATGATTAAGTTTTTTATATTCGGTAAAATATAAATATATTATTAATAAAAATAATAATAATAATACCCACGAGCATACTTGAATAATTGCTATTATAAACATTATTGTTCTCATTAATGATACAGAACATCTACAATTTTGTTTTTTTAAATCATTTATAAATAAAATTGTAAATATTATACTAATAAACTCTGCTATAAATAATAATAATCCTAAAATAGGAAAATTTCCTACATTATACTTACTAAAAAGAAAAAATAAACTATATACTATTAATATTATATTAAACCCAAATATATACAACCTTTTATAATTTAATGAACATTTACAATTAATTTGTTTCAAATGAAAAAGGTAATAAATAATAATACCTCCACATAAAATATTAATTGTATTAATTATAATATTGGTGTCCATTATATTATTGTTTCATTTAAATTACTTTTTTATTTTATTGATTTTATTGATATTATTTTTTTTAATATCATTAAGAATTTTTTTCATTTCTTTTGTGGACATAGTCATTTTTTTATTTCCATATTTTGAATAATGAAATAATACAAAAATTAGAATTAAAACAGTTAACGCCCAAGTTACTGCGTTTATAATTGCTAATACATACATTAATGTTCTTATTACAGATTCAGAACAATTACAGTTTTGTTTTTTTAGTTCATTAACGTATTGAATGGTGAATATTACATTAATTATTGCCGCAACAGATAATAATATTCCAACAATAGGAAAATATGCTAATAATTTATTGTTAAACAATAATATTATACTGTAAAATATTAAAAAAATATTAAAACATAAAATATAGTTTCTTTTATAATTCATTGAACATTTACAGTCAATTTGTTTTAAATGAAAAAGATAATATACAATAATACATTCACAAAAAATAATAAGTGATGCGTAAATCTTGGGAAAAATATCCATAATATATATAAATTATAATAATTGTGTAATTAATATAATGATAAATAATATATTTATTTAATGAATAAATTCACTTTATGCGGGTATGTTGTTTCTTATGGTTTCTATATATGCTCTTATAGTTACTGTGTTATTAAACTATTAAAAAAATAATTTTATAATATAATTTTATAATATAAATTTTATAATATAAATATTATGATATAAACTTATTACGTATACTAATGTAATGACTGATATGTATGTTACGAAACGTAGCGGACAAACAGAAATTCTTTATTATGATAAAATTATTCAGCGTTTACAACAATTATGTCCTGTATCATCAATCCAATACAGCGGATTAGTTTTAAAAGTAATTGACCAATTATATAATAATATACATACATCAAAAATTGATGAATTAATGGCAGAATTATGTGCTTCAATGGGGGTTCATCATTATGACTATTCTAAATTAGCAAGCTTAATTTCTATATCAAACCATCATAAAGAAGTAAATGAATCGTTACTTGCTTACATTGATACAATTGATAAGGAATATATTTCAGAGACATATGTCTCTATAATTAAAAATCATATTGATTTTTTTAATTCAATAATTGATTATAGCAGAGATTATTATATTGATTATTTTGGTTTTAAGACATTAGAAAGAGCATATTTGATTCGAAAGAACAATAAGGTTATTGAAAGGATTCAACATTTATGGTTAAGGGTTGCTATTCAAATTCACGGAGAAGATTTAGAAATGGTTAAAGAAACATATGATGGATTAAGTAATAAAGAATTTATACACGCTACACCTACATTATACAACGCAGGAACAAAACGTCCTCAACTGAGTTCTTGTTTTTTGTTAGGTATGGAAGATGATAGCATTGATGGTATTTTTAATACATTAAAGGATTGTGCTGCGATTTCAAAATGGGCGGGAGGAATTGGTCTACATATTCATAATGTTAGGGCAGAAGGAAGCCAAATTAAAGGAACAAATGGAACATCTAATGGTATTGTTCCAATGTTAAGAGTATTTAATAATACAGCGCGTTATGTAGATCAAGGAGGAGGAAAAAGAAATGGTAGTTTTGCTATTTATTTAGAACCGTGGCACGGGGATATTGAAAGTTTTCTTAACTTAAGAAAAAATCACGGAGATGAAGAACTAAGAGCAAAAGATTTATTTTATGCTTTATGGATTCCAGATTTATTTATGGAAAAGGTAGAAAAAGATGAAGAATGGTTTTTAATGTGTCCAAATGTTTCAAAGGGTTTATCGGATGTATATGGAGACAAATTTAAGGAATTATACGAAACATATGTAAAAAATGGAACATATCTTAAAAAAATAAAAGCAAGAGAATTATGGTTTAAAATTTTAGATAGTCAAATGGAAACAGGAACACCCTATATGTTATATAAAGATGCTTGTAACAAAAAGAGTAATCAAAAAAATATAGGAACCATTAAATCATCTAATTTATGTTGTGAAATTGTAGAATATAGTGACGCAAAAGAAAGTGCTGTATGTAATTTAGCAAGTATTGCCCTATCATCAATGGTAACAAATCAACTATTTGACTATGATAAACTTCATAGAATCACTAAGATTTTAACAAATAACTTAAATAAAATTATTGATGTAAATTATTATCCTACAGACAAAACTGATAAGAGCAATAAAGGTCATAGACCAATTGGAATTGGTGTTCAAGGATTGGCAGATGTTTTCGCATTAATGAATATTCCTTTTGAAAGTAGTGAAGCAATTGAAGTTAATAAAAATATATTTGAAACAATATATCACGCATCAATTGAAAAAAGTATGGAGTTATCGAAAAAAGAAGGACCTTATAGTAGTTTTGAAGGTTCACCTTTGTCTCAAGGAATTTTTCAGTTTGATTTATGGAATGTTACTCCATCACGGTATGATTGGACAAAATTAAAAAAAGATGTAATGAAATATGGTGTTAGAAATTCATTATGTGTTGCTCCTATGCCAACCGCATCTACAAGTCAAATATTGTCAAATAATGAGTGTTTTGAACCATTTACAAGTAATATGTATACTAGAAGAACATTAGCAGGTGAATTTATAGTAATCAATAAACATCTTATGAAGGAATTAATTGATTTAGGCATTTGGAATATTAAAATTAAAGATAAAATTATTGAAAATAAAGGTTCTATACAATCAATTGAAGAAATTAATGAACATATAAAAAAGAAATATAAAACAGTATGGGAAATTCCTATGAAACACGTAATTAATATGGCAAAAGATAGAGGAGCATTTATTTGTCAAAGTCAATCAATGAATTTATGGATTGAAGAACCTAACTACAAGATATTAACAAGTATGCATATATATTCTTGGAAATGTGGATTAAAAACAGGTATGTATTATCTTAGAAGAAAAGCAAAACATCAGGCACAACAATTTACTATTGTTCCAGAACAGGAATGTAGTGTATGTAGCGCATAAATGTTATATTTTGTCTTATTCTTCTTCTGATTCAGAACCAGAATCAGTATCTGGAGAAACATTAGCATTTGTTTTGTTATTTGATGTTTTATTTGTTACATTATTTGAAGAATTTGCTCCATTATTATTTGCTCCATTAGCAAGTGTAGCATTTGATCCCTTATTATTTGATTCCTTATTATTTGCTCCATTAGCAAGTGTATTATTTGATCCCTTATTATTTGCTCCATTAGCAAGTGTAGCATTTGCTCCCTTATTATTTGATCCCTTATTATTTGCTCCATTAGCAAGTGTAGCATTTGCTCCCTTATTATTTGATTCCTTATTATTTGCTCCATTAGCAAGTGTAGCATTTGCTCCCTTATTATTTGATTCCTTATTATTTGCTCCATTAGCAAGTGTAGCATTTGCTTTTCCAAAAGTATTAGTTGGACTTTTCATATTTAGACCAGAGTTTCGCAATGTATTTCCAGTAGCACCCAAATTTTTAGGTTTATTAAATTTAAACGAATTATGAACCTTTTTTTTTGGTGTTTTATGTTTAGTGGATAAAGACATTACATTATTTTTTATAGTTCCAGCATATTCAGTATGTGATTTATTTGTATAAACTTTACCTTTTTTTATATAAAATTTACCAACCTCTTTTTTACAACTATTTTTTAGGTTTTTAAGGTTATTAACTATTTTTTTTATAATAGCATCCATTATACTATTTATAAATATTATATTTTCTTATTATTTATATATTATGAGACAAAAATACTTAAATAATGTAAAGGTAATATTAATATTATTAGTAGGAGTTACTGTTTTATTTGCTATATTAGGAACTTTAAAATTACTTCCAGAAAGAGAAGGTATGCACGATGATGCTCCAGCGTGTTATAGTAATTTACACGACACATCTGATAATTGTTCGGATATAGACTATGAGGCAGACCATAATTATTCAGAATATGAATCAGACGATTTATGTAATAACGATAATTATATTTTAAAAACTAAAATGGTCCCCCCTAAATCAACTCCGTGTCCTACAAAAATTTCAGCTGACGCAACAAATTATTTAGATAGTGTTACAAGTTCAACAAGTTCATCGAGCGTTAATGATTCATACACATTAAGCAACACTTCAACAGAACCTAGTTCTAATACTAATACACCTACTGAAAAAACATCAAAAACATCAAACACAGCAAACTCATCAAATACTTCAACTTCAATATCTAAATCTACAACTACACCAGAACCTACCGCATCAAATTCTTCAAATGCTTCAATCTCAGCATCTCCTTTGGATTCTGGTTATATGTTGACTGATACAAAGAAGGAAAAAAAAGATAGTTGTCCCCCTTGTCCAGCATGTGAAAGATGTCCTGAACCAGCATTTGATTGTAAAAAAGTGCCAAATTATAGGTCCCCTTCTATTGGTAGTTATTTACCTATGCCTATATTAACAGATTTTAGTAAGTTTTAACGCAAGTAAGTTTTAACGCAAGTAAGTTTTTAACGCAAGTAAGTTTTTAACGCAAGTAAGTTTTAATCCTTTTCTTTTTACAAGACTTATTCATTTGAAACGTATTACATTTTTTTGATTGAGGAACAATTTTAATAATACATTTAGATTTTTCCCCATATAATGATTCAGTACATCCTTTTTCCTTTTTAACTATTTTTATATTACATCTTGACCTAAAATGTTCATATCTTTCTCTTACATCATCATATGACAACCCTGATTTTTTTTTAAGCATTTTATTTACGTGCTCGTGTAAACCATATATATATTTAGAAAATGATAATCTATTTTTCATATGTTCTATTTTTAAAGGTAAAATTTTAAAATTTTTTTTCAGGTTTATACGACAATATTTACAAGGCAAAACGTGTTCTAGTTTTAATATAAAATCTCTGTAATATGTTTTATCTATTTTAGAAGGTTCATTAGGATAATTAAAACTCATTGTATGTAAAAAATGCCATATACTTGGTCCCCATACAGTAGTAAGCATACCATCACCACTATTATATTCTTCTTCTGTATAAGTTTTCATAATATTAAGAGAGATAATAAATTTATTTATTAAATTTTAGTTTGTGTTTTATATCTTCAATCGTATTACAAGTTAATATTTTTTTATTAAATTTTAATCTTAATAATTCTTCATAAAAATATTTTTTATTTAGAAACTCTGTAACGTTTAAAAAAACATATGTATTTTTATTATATTCTTTAACAAGCATATAATGAAGAATAATTTAATGTTTATTTTCTTTTATTATATTATTTAATGAACATAATTATTATTGTTGGTTTATTTATAACTTTTACTATAATGTCTATTGTAATATACAAAAAATACAGTGTAAATAAATTCAAACCAAATGAAGAATATAAGGCAAGTAATGAAGTTGGTGAATTAATATTATTTTATGCTGCGTGGTGTCCTCATTCTCAAACTACATTAAAATTATGGTATGAATATAAAAAAAAATATGATAAAAAGAATATTTCATTTACAGAAGTAGATTGTGACAAAAATACTCAATTAGCAGATAGTTATAATATAGATTCATACCCAACAATTATATTATTAACTGGAGGGACAAAATTTATTTTTGATGCCCAAATGGATAATGCTACATTAACACAATTTATTAATACAATAATGAAATAATTAATCATTAATTAATTATTAATTAATGATTAATTAAATAAAATTTATATATAAAAATGGATGTTCCTAGAATTAATATTGATGATTTGTATGAAAGTAAGAAAAAAAACAATTTAACTAGATTAGATATTTATAATAAATTATTGATTAAAATCCACGCAAAAATTAAAATGGCATCTCGTTTAAGAAATAATGATAATTTTTGTTCATATATAATGCCAGAAGTATTAATTGGTTATCCTAATTATAATTTTGAAGAATGTTTAGTGTTTATTATTGATAAATTACAGAATGATGGATTTCTAACAAGATATATACATCCAAATTTATTATTAATTAGTTGGAATCATTGGGTTCCAATGTATGTAAGAGATGAAATAAAAAAAAAAACAGGAAAACAAGTGTCTTGCTATGGAGAATTGTTAGAAGAGAAGGACAAATCTATTGTAAAATTTAGTGACCAAAAGGAGACTAAAAATAAAACAGTTTATGATGATTTATTGCTAAACTTTAAATAGGTTTTTGTGTCATCATATTTGGATTAACCGAATTTTTATTTTGAGTGACTGGTTGAACTGGTGTTAAGTTAGGTGATGGTAAATTAGTCGGAGTTGTTGCGATAGGTTTTGGTAAGTTTGTCGGGGGTGTTGCGTTAGGTGAGGTAGTTGTTGCGATAGGTTTTGGTAAGTTTGTCGGGGTTGTTGCGTTAGGTGAGGTAGTTGTTGCGATAGGTTTTGGTAAGTTTGTCGGGGTTGTTGCGTTAGGTTTTGGTAAGTTTGTCGGGGTTGTTGCGTTAGGTGTTGGTAAGTCACTTGTAGTTGTTGCGTTAGGTTTTGGTAAGTTTGTCGGGGTTGTTGCGTTAGGTGTTGGTAAGTCACTTGTGGTTGTTGTGTTAGGTGTTGGTAAGTCACTTGTAGTTGTTGTGTTAGGTGTTGGTAAGTCACTTGTAGTTGTTGCGTTAGGTGTTGGTAAATTAGTCGGGGTTGTTGTATTAGGTGTTGGTAAGTCACTTGTAGTTGTTGTATTAGGTGTTGGTAAGTCACTTGTAGTTGTTGTATTAGGTGTTGGTAAGTCACTTGTA
>Ga0209500_10000410_pt1 | contig 36864 bp, 25 predicted proteins | sample S_140212_EF_Meta_FD_187323 | JGI IMG/M metagenome (GOLD analysis project Ga0209500, IMG submission 187323) | Freshwater microbial communities from Lake Simoncouche, Canada to study carbon cycling - S_140212_EF_MetaG (SPAdes) (version 2) | ecosystem: Environmental > Aquatic > Freshwater > Lake ...
GCCGCGAGCAATCGATTCCAGAATCTCTAGGCCTGCTTCCCACTCCCCTGCCCCCTCCATCTCCAGGGCCAAACTATAGCGCAAAAACACATCGTCTGGGTCGTCCCGTAGCATGCTTTCGATCTTTTCGCGGCGCGTTGAGGCCATTCGGTCAACTCTCCAGCAGGATTATTTTTTGTCAGCATTCAATTCAGTGGACGAGGCTTTCTGAGCAGGACTCTGGACGGTCGGATTGATCAGCACAACAGATCGCGACTCCCCTCCAACGATGACAGCAATCGCTCGCTCCGAAAGGCACACGAGCGACTGCGGGGCGGCGAGCCTTGCGACACACTCTGCCTGAACCGCCTGTCGCCCCTGCTTCATCGTTGCATCGATTCGCCAAAGCCCTTCCGGGCAGGTTGGAGAGCCTTGTTCACCAGCCACTCCCCAGAGCGTGCTGGCCCCACGGCAGTAGCCGACATCCCGGACGTTGGAAAGCCCTGTATCCAGATAGAGCAAACGCTGACTTCCAGGGTTTGAGTAAAAGGCAATGTATGCGCCTGACGTATTTTCTACTGTGGGTGGAATCAACAGCACCCACTCGTCGAACGGACTGATGGTCGTTGCGATGGGCCGCCCTGAGACAGGAATCTTTGGACAGCGGCGATCCGAAAAAGGGCCAACTCGCAATCCAGCAATGGGGGCTCGCACAACTGGCGGCAGCGGTGCCGGCAGACCCGAAACTGAAAGCCATTCGCGGGAAGGGCTCACGACGAGATCGACGGCCGGAGCGTCGGTTGTGTCACTCCGCGACTCGCCCAGCGACAGTGTTTGGAGGGGAGTATTGGACTGGGTGGCCGAGCCGGGGGCTGCCAACCGATGCGTTCGGATCGACCACGCCTTGCCTGCTCGGCAGACGAGGACGAGTGTGTTGGAATCAATGCAACCAATGGCTATGGGCGTGGGTGGCACTTCTCCAGATTCATTTGGAGAAGAGGCCGCCAACGCGGTCCAACGCCTCTTCGGCTGAAACGGATCGATCGCGACGACAGATCCCTGTGCCTCGTCCAGAATGTAGAGCGTTTGCCCCGTGGGCGGAGCAGCCAATCGACACGCGCCAGGAAGGTCATCTACGAGCGTGAGATGCGGAGCCGTATCTGCGGCCGTGGCGAGCGATACGACCATACAGAGAACTGCCCCAACAACTGACGCAAACCTCCGCCCATACACTCGGCCGAAACGGGAACGCATACCGCTGAAAAAGAGCTGCCACTCCTTTGTATTACACAACATCCGCGTGCGCCGCCTCCCACGCGATGATGTGGTCCATGTGTTGGAGCGTAAGGGCAATGTTGTCGAGTCCCTCCAGTAGGCAGGTGCGCCGAAAGGGATCGATTGAAAATGTCCTCATAAATCCTGCCTCATCGACAACGGTGCAGGCGATGAGATCCACGTGAAGCTTGTAGGGTTCGCAGCCGGCCTCTGAGGCCGTCGCCACGCGACGGAAGAGTTCGTCTACATCTTCCTCTGCCAAACGGATTGGCAGCATGCCGTTTTGAAAGCAGTTGGAAAAGAAGATGTCAGCAAACGTTGGCGCGATCACTACGCGAAAACCATAGTCGGCCAGCGCCCACGGAGCGTGCTCGCGGCTGGAACCGCATCCGAAATTTCGGCGTGCCAGCAGAATGCTTGCGCCGGCGTACTCCGGTCGGTTGAGTTCGAAGTCTGGATTGGAAGAGCCGTCGTCTAGAAATCGCCAGTCGAAGAAAAGAAACTGACCGAAGCCCGTACGCTCGATTCGCTTCAGAAATTGCTTGGGGATGATCTGATCCGTGTCGACGTTGGCCCTGTCCAGAGGAGCGACTAAGCCAGTGTGTGTTACAAAAGGTTGCATAACGTTTCCTTGTGCTGTGAATTTCAGACTGTCGTGTCTAGCGACAGCCAGCTTGGCCATCGGCACGCACCTCGTTACACTGAGCCATCAGGCTAGCAATACCGCCACCCACGAATGTCCACAAAATGGCCTGTGACAGCGGCAGCCGCCGCCATGGCTGGAGACACGAGGTGTGTGCGGCCTCCCTTTCCCTGACGGCCCTCAAAGTTGCGGTTGCTCGTCGAAGCGCACCGCTCACCGGGCGCGAGCGTGTCGGGATTCATGCCTAGGCACATGCTGCAACCGGCCTCTCGCCACTCAAAACCCGCAGCCGTAAAGACCCGATCAAGCCCCTCTTGCTCAGCCTGCCGCTTCACCCTTCCGCTGCCAGGCACAACCATCGCATGCACACGAGCAGCAACACGATAGCCTTGCACCACGCTCGCAGCGGCCCGCAAATCTTCGATCCGACCGTTGGTGCAAGAGCCAATAAAAACACGATCAATCGGAATATCGACGATTTTTGTGCCACTTTTCAGGCCCATGTATTCCAAGGCCCGAAGCCCAGAATCGCGATCGCTAGAATCGCCGAAGTTTTCGGGAGCAGGTACCTCCGCATCAATGCCCACAACCTGCGCGGGATTCGTGCCCCAAGTAACTTGCGGCACAACATCGGCACCGCGATAGACTTCAACGCGATCAAATGTGCAGCCGGGGTCACCAGGAAGCTTTTCCCATTGGGCCACAGCCCGATCAAAATCGCGTGGAGAAAAGTCGCGGCCTCGTAGATAGTCGTACGTGACAGAATCGGGGGCAATCATGCCAGCCCTCGCGCCAGCCTCGATCGACATATTGCAGACGGTCATTCGCTCTTCCATGCTGAGACTGCGAACGCACGAGCCGGTGTATTCAATGACATAACCGGTGCCGCCCTCTGTCGAGAGTCTGCCAATCATGAACAGCACCATGTCTTTGGCTGTTACGCCAGGAAACAGTTCGCCATCGACCCGAACTTCAAGCGAATGGGGCTTCGACTGTCGCAGCGTCTGCGTGGCCAGCACGTGCTCCACCTCGCTTGTGCCGATGCCAAAGGCCAGCGCCCCCATGGCTCCGTGCGTAGCGGTGTGGCTGTCGCCGCACACGATCGTCATGCCGGGCTGCGTGATACCTAATTCTGGGCCGATCACATGGACGATGCCTTGGTCAGCGTTGTCCAAGTCGAAGAGCCGCACACCAAACTCGCGACAGTTGTTGCGCAGCGTGTCAATTTGTTGCTTGGAGATGGGATCGGCGATCGGCAGGCGTCGATCGGTCGTGGGGACGTTGTGATCGGGCGTAGCAAACGTGGCCGCCGGCTGTCGCACACGGCGGCCGGCCACTCGCAAGCCCTCAAAGGCCTGGGCACTTGTCACCTCATGCACCAGATGGCGATCAATGTAGAGAATGGGTTGCTCGCCTGTGGGGGCGCAGACGAGATGGCTGTCCCAAATCTTTTCGAGCAACGTGCGGGGTGTGGCGGGCATGTCTCAAAAACGTTTGTATGTGGCGTGGCCGGAAACAACCTCACTACTGTAGCGAGCCAACCTCTGTTGTTCCACTGACCCGCGGCAGATGCTTGCGGGGGGCCAGGCTCGGCCTCGGCCATTCTACGAACTCGCGATTTAACCGGCCCGCTTGAGAAGGGTTTTGGATGCCAGTTCATCGATGCGGGCTTTGACGACGGGCAGCCAGGCCGTGGTGCCAGCAGAGGCATCTCGAGTTTCGACGAGTACCGTTGTGCGCACAGTGACTATCCGCTGGATGAAATACCAACTCCGCTCAATATGGCGAGGGTCGTTGTCGGCCGAGATCAGTATCAGGTCGAACAGGCCGAGGTGGTTACAAAGCCGAGACAGCGACGCGTCACTGTTGCCGGGAACCAGTTGCACCCGTGCCAGCGAGTGAAGCCGCTGGTGGGCCTGCTTGAGAGATGGTCCCGGTGGGTCAGTGGGCAATCGGCCCTCAAACCGATCGAAGCCCACGTAGTGCAAGGAACTCTCTGGCGAAACGGCGCTCGCGAACCCGAGCACTCGCTCGGTGCGCTGCAGCGTTCCGAGGCCCAGTTCCAGAATCCGCTTGGGCAGAGTTTGCTGGATGAGCCGATAGATTGATCGCTCGCCTGCCGGCCGAAGAAAACGAGTCAGCCAGAGCTTTCCAAACCAGCCTAGCTTGGCCATGGCGTTTCCCCGTAGGGCTCCCGAGTGAAAGGGGCGGAAAAGGTTCCACCTCACCCAACAACTCGACCCAGACACGGTTGCGGCTGGAGAAAAAAAGCCTGCCGCCGGTAGAGCTTGCCTAGCCGCCCCGGATTTTTGCGAGGGCCTGCTTGGCAGCCGAACGAACCGATTGCACAGGATCATCCTCGGCGACCAGCTCCAGAATTGGTACGGCCGTTTCGGCGGCCGTACCAATATCGCCCAATGCCACCGCGGCCTCGAGACGAACGATTTCCCTGTCTCCGCGAAGCGCTTTGCGCAACAGTGGCACGGCGGTCGTAAAGAGCGATGCGTCTTGCGGCTCAATCTTGAGCGATGCCCACACGGCCACCGTGGCCAGCATCTCGTCTTTGGATGCGCTGAGGGATATGAGGTCTGCCACGGCTGGTTTGGCAGCTGTGCCGATACTACCCAAGGCATAGGCCGCTGAGTATGCCAGCCCTAGGGTATCGTCGCTGGATTCTCGCGTGGCCTTCAGAAGCATGGCGTGGAGTTGCGGCACAGCTTCTGCCGCAGACGAGCCGATGGCTGCCAGTGCCATTGCGGCGTCGCTGCAGTAGACGGGATCGCTGTCAGCAAGCCCCTTCACGAGCGAATCAATAGCGGGCTTGGCTGCTGGGCCAAGCCCCGCGAGCAGTTCCATGGCGTTGACTCGACGTTCAGGATCATCCAGTGCAGCCTCTAGCGCGTCGACCGCCAGCGGCCCCAATCGCACCAATGCTGCAGCCGTGTTGGCACGCACGTCGGGATCGGAATCGTTCAGCAAGCCAACGAACCGCTGTGACAAGCGAGTGTCTTCTGAGTCGTCAAGATTTTCGCACAGGTCAGAGAGTGCCGAGACGGAACCGCTGCGAACGTTCGGCTGCGGACTCGAAAGCCCGTCTTGCAGGAGCTTCACGGCCGCTTCTACCAACGTCTTGTTGTTAGGATGAATTCTGGCCCTAGCCCACGCCGCAATCTCCGCTAGAAATGGATCCGTGTCGGCTGCCGCTCGTTCCAGCGCAGCATCGGCCGATTCCGCTCGCATCCGTCCCAGAGCAAAAGCTGAGGCAAATCGCAGCGAACCCTCTGGTGAGCCGAGCGTTACAACCAACTCGTCGGCAGCCGAGGACGCGGCCGGACCGATGGCGGCCAAGGCCAAGATCGCCTGCATTCGCTCCTCTGTTGCCGCATCGCCGCGCGCCAGTATTTCTGTGAGCAGATTGGCTGCTGGGCTCGCGTCAGGGCCGATTTCTGCCAGTGCTACGCTGGCCCAATAACGGGCCTTTGGATTCTTGAGCGACTCCATAAGAAACGGCACGGCTTCGTCGCCCATGTCAGCCAGCGAATGGATCGCTGGAAGCACAACCGATGGATCGGCATCGGCCAGTTGCCTGTTGATGAGCGGCACGAGCAATTCTGGCGATGGATGCAAAGCCGATAACGCCCGTAGCGACGCTCGCCGAACTCGCGGATCGGCGTGAAGCATCGTGCGCACCAGCGCCGTCGTAGCCGACTGGTACGCTGCGGCATCGGCGGGAGGAGTGGCATCATCGCGATCGTCATCGGCTCGCATCTGGGCAATGGCTGAGGCAGCCTGCGTGGCCACAATTGGGTCGAAATCTTCCAGCAGCAAGAGGAGTGTCGGCATGGCGGAGATGGCGTCTTCGCCGATGAGTCCAATGGCGCGGGCTGCGTGCCAGCGGGAGCGAGGATCGGCATCGGTGGTGGCCTTGAGCAGTTCGTCTAAAGCCACCCGCCCGCCCCGCCCCAGTTTGGCGATTTCATCAATGACGAGCACCCGGGCTTTGCTATCTGTGGCTGCGGCCAAGGATAAGCGAAGGGTATCTACAGAGGGCGTGGCAGAACCGGGCGGCTTCCCGGCGACTGGCTCATTCAACGTCGGCTCTTTCGACTGGCTAAGATTCTGGGGGGCGGGTTGCCGTTGAGAACACCCGACCAGAGCAATGAGGACAGTACAACCTAGAGAGAAACCTACTCGAGAGAAAATGAGAGAGGAAATGAAAAACAAGTGCCGCATAAATCAAGCTCCAGAAAATGGGTTGCGTGGGGATCGGTTGTGTTCTTTTGGGGGCACGCAGGGGCTTTGAAAAAGGACGATCTCGCAGGAACGCCCTGTCACAGACAGGGGCTTCGCGAGTATACTCAGGCCCAATGAATCAATACCTCTCTATTTGTCTGCGGATTGTTTTTCTCTGAACCAGACCGTTTTTGGTGAGTCTCTTTCATTCCGAGATTTCATCGTGGGAAAAGTGTATTTTATTTTCTGCCTTCCCGTCACTGGAGTATCACCGAGGATGCCCATGCCACACAACTCGCATTTGAATCTGCGCTGTGGATTTTTTCGCCCTGCTGTCACTCTCCTGATAGGTGCCTTGATAGCAACATCGGCGCCTATGATTTTAGCCCAGTGGGGTGGCGGCCGGGGGCGAGGCGGCATGGGCGGGGGCTATGCGTCGACGGCCCAGCAGGGGGCCGACTACGGAATGGCCGCGGTGGTGCGAGCCCAAGGCTATGCCAATCTTCAGAACTCCGAGGCTGCCAAGAATTGGGAGCAGGCCAAGACGGAGGAAATCCAAAATCGGATGCGGTGGACCGAAACATACTTTGAAATGCGGAAGACAAACACCGCTGCAAGGGCGGCCGAAGAAGGGCCGCCCGTCACGCAGGAGCAGGCGATTCGCATGGCAAAAAGTGCCGCACCACCGAGGTTAGGTTCTACGCAACTCGACCCAGTGACTGGCCACATCGACTACCCGATCGTGCTCATGGATAAAGTCTTCGTCCCCTATCGCACCGATCTCGACAAGCTCTTTTCCGATCGCGCAGCGTCTGGTGGCAGTTTACAGTACGAGGATTATCAGTCGATTCAGCACACAATCTCAAAATGTCTCGATGTGCTCAAGGCACACGTAAAGGACTATGCGGCTGGGGATTACGGCCGGGCTCGGACGTTTCTCAATAGCCTGATGCACGAAATCACATTTCCAGCGGGCTAGCGTTCGACGCAGCCGGACATTCCCAGAACTGCTATTTCTGTTGAAGTCCGCTGGCGTGGGCCTCGATGGCCCGCACGCGGCCCAGGAGTGGAAGTGAGGCCAGACGTAGCAGGCTCGATATTGCAAAGACGGTGACGTAGGCGGTGCGATCTTCACCCATGGCCCGCAACACGACTCCACCTGTAACGGCCCCTGCGACTGTCGCAATGGCAAGTCCTAGATTGTAGGCCGTGACCACGCCGGTTCGCTCGCGGTGCCCGACGGCATCAAAGAACAGCAACATGATGGCGAGTTCATAGCTGGCCCAGCACACACCCGCCAGCACCTGCACGCACACGAGGTAGCCGACATTCGAGGACGGCAACCAGAGCAGTGCCAGGGGGATCGTCGAGAGCCCGCCAATCCAGAGGAGTCTCACTGATCCAATACGCGATCCCAGTCGGCCGAGACTGGGCAATGCGAGCGCCTTGGCGAGGACGCCCATGCCCGCAACGAGCATAAATGCCCCGTACGAAAACCCCAGTTCGCGCAGCATGTAGGGAGTGAAGTATGGCCCCGCGCACTGGACAGCAAACGCAAACGTCCACAGGTAGCTGATGAGGGCCCCCGAGGGTGAGGCCGCCATGATCGAGACTGCTGTTTTGAGTTGCTGAAGCATGTGCTTCGGCGGCGATCCTGGCTCCGACTTGTGACCCAACGGTCGCTCCAGTTCACGGCAGGCGATCAGGCATACGGTCGACATCAGCCGGCATGTGGCGGCCAGTGCGAACAACACGGCAAAAGCCACGAGCGTTCGGTCGTAAGATTCACCAATCTGCAGGACAATACCCCCAACCATAAAACCAAACAGAATGCCAAACTGTCCGAGGCGGCTGCGCTGTGCAAAATAAGCCGTACGAATATTCACAGGAATGAGCGTGCCTATCCACGTGCTCCACGCAGGCGCAGAGGCCATTCCCGCTGCCCAATACACGCTGGCTGCGATAAGCAACTCGGGGAGATTCGCCTTGCCTCGTAGTGCCCAATACACCAGAGGCAAAAAGCTGAGGGCTTGAACGGCCACACAGAGAATCACCCACCCGCGGTTTGTGCCCAGCCGAGCCACCGCAAGCGGGGTCACCAACTGAAAGAAGGCTCCAGCCAGAAGCGGCACGCTGGCCATCATCCCAGCCGCGACTGGCCCCATGCCCAACCCCAACGCAAATGCCGGAATATACGTCTCGCCGCATCCCACCATCACGCTAAACGCGGCCGCATCGGCAGCCGACGCCACCAAGTCGCGACGTAAGCCCGCCTTCGGCAGCAAACGGTGGGGCACCGCATCAATCATCTTTGAAAGGAATGCAAACAAAACGGTGTGCCAATCGAAGGGCGAACGCGGAGTGATTCCGGAGATCGCAGAGGGTGGCGTGGCAGAAAAAGCCAACCGGGAGGGATCTGTTTATACTATCTCGCCTCTTTTATGGTGCTACCTCGTTCGAACAACACACCAAATTCCTTCCTCCCCACGTACCCATCACAGGAGCAGCGATGAAAGCACTCGTTACCGGCGCAACAGGTTTTGTAGGGCCACGGCTCTTGCGGTTGCTCAACAAGCCTGTGGTCGTGTCTCGCGACCCCGTCCGCGCGCACAAGACGATCGGCCACTTAGTTGACAGAATTGTACGATGGGATCCTCTCCAAGGGCCGCCTCCAGCCGAGGCCTTTGCGGGCATCAACACCGTTTTTCATTTGGCCGGTGAGTCTGTGGCCGAGGGACGGTGGACTGCCCTCCAGAAGTCGAAGATTCGAGACAGTCGGGTCGTAGGCACACGACACCTCGTACAAGGCATCGCACAGGCGAACCAAAAGCCCGAGGTACTCATATCGGCATCCGCTGTGGGCTACTACGGCAACCGCGGCGACGAGGAACTGACCGAAACTGCCTCACCGGCAGACGATTTTCTTGGTCGCATCTGCGTGGAGTGGGAACGGGAAGCGATGGCCGCCGAGAAGATTGGCGTACGTGTGGTCACTGCCCGCACCGGAATTGTACTCGGCGCCAACGGTGGCGCTCTCGCCAAAATGCTGCTCCCCTTCAGGCTGGGCGCCGGCGGGCCGCTGGGCAACGGCCGGCAGTGGATGCCTTGGATTCACATTGATGATCTGGCGGGACTCTACGTGCACGCATCCGACACAGCGTCGATTCGTGGTGGCATGAACGCCGTTGCGCCTCATCCGGTGCGCAACAGCGAATTCACCAAGGCCTTAGGCCGCCAACTACACCGTCCGGCATTCATGCCGGCACCCTACCTCGGACTGAGACTGCTGTTTGGCGAGTTTGCGGATGTGCTCTTCGCTTCACAACGAGTCATTCCACAAGTGGCGATCGATACCGGATTTGTCTTTCAGTACCCAGAAATCGCCGAGGCACTGAAAGAAATCCTTTCGGCCGCCACATGACAGAAGCGGCATCCTCACTCGACTCGCACCCGGTCAACTAAGTGATCCCGCAGCCAGTGAACAAAACGTTCCTGATCCTCTGAGATTTCAACCTCAGTGGCGTGAGTAGCATCCAGCGGTGACACAAGGCTCAGAACGCCCGTGTCAAGCCACTCCTGTACATTGGCCGGATCAATCTTATATTCCCCCAACGGGAGTTTTGCTTCGCCAGCATCGGTCGGCGTAAGAAAGTAAGCGATGTCGGTGCGAAAACGTGCGGGCATGCCGCAGGGAGGCACATCGGGGCGGCCCACGGCGTGGGCATAGACGGGGTGACGGTGACTCGGGTGGTGCGTACTCATGCAGTTTCCTCGAAGGCGTTTGTGTGCGTAGTGCTTGAATCATGTGAGCGGGAATCCTTTTCCTGAGGGCCGATCGACGCTCGCGTGAGGCGGTCTCGTATGGCCCCCCAGGCATCTGTCGCTGGCGGCATATCTACGACGATCATGTCCAATTGTCTCTGATCAATTGCATGCAGTGTGGCATACAACTGCGACGCAAATACATCGGGATCCAATGGCATCGGCAGAATAATGACGCTGGGCGATGCCGCCAAAGCAGTCAGTTGCGATTTCTCATCTTGGAATGTGAGCCATCCGACTCGTTTGCCAGACTGCACGAGTCGGGCAATGCACTGGGCCGAGCACGTCGAGAGTTGTAGCGGTGTGCGGGGAGCATAGTGCCGTACGAGCATCCCAGGCGAACGGGCCACTGCGCCACTCGCGATTTGACTTGGAGTCCCTTCGCCATGGAATGACGTTATGACGACAGACTGACCGAGTACTTTTTCGAGTTGATCCCGGTGGATTGGCCCGAGCCGCAGAATTCGTGGTGGAGTGGTGGTGCAATCGACAACAGTCGACTCGATGCCATGCCGGCATGGCCCGCCATCCAGAATGAGATCGACGCGATTGCCGAGACTCTCGGCAACATGCCCGGCCGTTGTCGGAGACAGGCCCAGCGAACGATTCGCGCTCGGCGCGGCAAGCGGCACGCCGAGTTTTGCAATAAGCCGCCGCGTGAGGCGGTGTTCAGGACATCGCAGTGCCACAGTCGAGCCTCCTGCTGTCACCACATCCGGAACGATTGCGGCACGTGGCACGACAACTGTTATCGGCCCGGGCCAGAGCAATTCGCAAATCGTCTCCGCTGCTGCTGGCCAGTCGCCAGCTAGGGATCGAGCCATGGCCACATCGGCCACGTGCACGATCAGCGGGTTGGTTTGCGGCCGCCCTTTAGCCGCAAAGATTTTTTGCACCGCCATTGAATCCAATGCAACTGCCGCCAAGCCGTACACCGTTTCGGTCGGAATTGCCACAAGACCACCTGCAATCAGAACCCGCGTCGCGCGATCGAGCGCCTGCTCGGTCGGCCACGATGGCTCGGCCTGTTCGATGGGCCAATCAACTGGAAGAATGTCGGGCGGTGTGCGTTGCATGACAACAGGTTGCAACGCCAGCCAATCGATAGCAAGATGGGTTTTTCGGAAGCGAAAACAATTACGGGAAAAACGCTGTGGTTGCAACAAAAAAAGATTCCCCGCAAGGCAGTGAAAGCCCACAGGTGGGAATTGTCATGGGGAGCCGTTCTGATTGGGGCACGCTTCAACGGGCCGCCCGGGTCTGCGAGCAATTTGGCGTGTCGCATACTTGCACCGTCGTTTCGGCCCATCGCACGCCCGACACGCTTACTGCGTATGCAAAGACGGCCGCAGAACGCGGCCTGAAGGTGATCATTGCGGGTGCCGGCGGCGCTGCCCACCTGCCCGGCATGATTGCCGCGCAGACTCATCTGCCTGTGCTTGGCGTACCGGTGGAGTCGGCCGTGCTGCGTGGGGTCGATTCGCTCCTCTCGATCGTGCAGATGCCGGCTGGAATTCCTGTGGGGACACTGGCGATCGGCCCAACCGGTGCGACAAACGCAGCGTTACTGGCCGTGAGCATTCTGTCACTCAACGATCCGGCCCTGCGCACAAAGCTCCTAGCGTACCGGGCCGAACAAACAGCCCAAGTGCTGCGAGAAGACTTGGGCGAGGAACTCGGTGGCAACGGAAACCAATGGCTGGATCGCCCGCTCGAGGAGTGACGAGAATCAATGGTGAAGATCGTAAATTCCAGCGTGACTGACCACGCCCTCCGTTCGGTGACCCCCTCTGCCGCTGCTGATGTGCTTCGGCCAGGTGCAACATTGGGCGTGATGGGGGGCGGCCAACTCGGTGCGATGTTTGCGATGGCGGGGAAGCGAATGGGCTATCGCGTTGAGGCCATTTCCGACGAGGCCGACTGCCCGGCAGCGAGACATTGCGATCGTGTACATGTTGGGGCCTCCTATGACCCAGAACAGCTTGTGCAGATCGCCCGCATGCTCGACGTAGTGACGTTCGAGTTTGAGAATGTGCCGATTGAGACTGTACAAGCGATGTCGGCAGTCGTGCCGGTACGGCCCGCACCTGCCGTGCTTTTCACCACTCAAGACCGCGGCCGTGAAAAAGCATTTCTGATGCAACACGGCTTCGACTGCGCGCCGCACCGCACCGTGCGTTCGATTGAAGACTTGGACGCCGCCGTTGCCGCACTGGGCCTGCCGGCTGTGCTCAAAACAGCGGCCTTTGGCTACGACGGAAAGGGGCAGCGGCGGATCGACTCGCCGACTGACATCCCTGCGGCCTGGGAAATACTCGGGCCCCACGAACTTGTGCTGGAAGCATGGATCGATTTCGAGGCTGAGATTTCGGTCGTGGCAGCGAGGGGGCACACTGGCGAGACAGCCGTTTTTGAACCGACTCGCAATGTGCACTGCCATCACATTCTGGATGTTGCCTCGGCTCCGTCGGGCCTGCCAGAGAACGTTCTCGCGACCGCCCGCCGAATGACCGCAGCCATCTTGAATACACTGGGCGTTGTGGGCGTGGCGTGCGTTGAGTTTTTTGTCACGCGAGAAGGCCGGGTGATCGTTAATGAGATCGCTCCCCGACCGCACAATTCCGGTCACCTCACGATCGATGCCTGCGAAACATCACAGTTTGAGCAACAGGTTCGAGCGATTTGTGGACTGCCTCTGGGGTCCACCCGACAACTCGCACCGGCCGCGATGGCGAATCTACTCGGCGATTGCTGGCTGCATGGCGAGCCCGATTGGCCGGCCGCATTGGCAATACCGGGCGTGAGCCTGATGCTCTACGGCAAAACCAATCCACGACCCGGTCGCAAGATGGGACATCTCACAGCCAGAGCCGCCACGGTCGCCGAAGCGATTGCCACTGTTACCTTGGCCCGCGCATTGGCCGTTGGCCAGGTGTCGTCATAAGGCTCTTTGTGGGGCAGGACACGCCCGCTCACCCCGGCCCGCTCTGAGCCGCAGCAGGGGATAGGAAGCGTTTCACGCAGGTGTGTTTTAAATCGAAGAACGTGTACGGAACGGCGGCTTCCACGGGAGCAGAGAACACCATTGGAGTGCCATCGGCGGGATTTGGAAAACCAATCGAGGCAGCATGCAGGGCCAATCGCGTGGGTAGACACTCGGGCGATCCAGCAGGCCTACCGTACAGGCGATCGCCTACGATGGCTGCACCCAGCCATGCCAGATGCGCACGGAGTTGATGCGATCTGCCAGTGATCGGCTCAAGCTCAAGCAAACTCAAGATTCCATGGGGCGTCTGGGTTATAGCGAGCTGTCGCCACCGCGATGTGGCGCGACGCCCTCGGATCGGATCGATGCGCTTTCGTGGCGGCTTCCAAGGATCATCGGCCAAGGGAAGGTGTACGATTCCCTCTGGGCTTGCGAGCGTGCCGTGCACCACAGCCAGATACCGCTTCTGCACATGCCGCAATTCCATCGCACGCCCCAGAAAAGCCCTTGCCTCCGATGTCCTCGCCAGCACCAGTAATCCAGATGTGTCACGGTCGAGTCGGTGCACTGCTTCCAGAAACCCATACGAATCCGCGAGGGTTTGGATAACGCTGGGTGGATCCAGCGGTGTACGGGCCGGCACGCTGGGCATGCCCGAAGGTTTGTCGATCACTACCAGATGCTTATCCGCAAACACAATACGGGCCGTGAATGCCTTGGGAATGTGCATATCGGATAGCGAGCCCATTCGAGAGACCGTTAGAGTACGCCTAGCGACTCCACCCAGCCGCAGAGAATCTCGGTAGGGATCGAGTCTCCAACCAAATCGGGCAGGATACCCACAGGGTATCCTGCCTCTTCCAGCCGCTTCCGATCGGCATCCAGCTTGGGCACGGGTTGCGTGCTCGAGCGGCTCAACAGGACCGATCGACTCCCTCCCGGCTCGGCCGGCTCGACGATTGCCTGTCTGGGCAGCGTCGCATCCAAGATCGCAACGCCATGCACAGCCGGCCCAATCGCCTCGGCTGCTAGCCACGCAAAGCTTCCACCGGCTCCGCGGCCCGCAAAGGCCACTCGTGAAGGATCAATCGGCCGCTGCGATCGGAGCGATTCGATCGCGCGGGCAACGTGAGCCATATCTTCTCTGCCCCATCGCTGCGGATCGTTGGAGCCAGGCAGGATGACAGCCACTCCATACCGCGTCGCAGCCGCCTTCCACACGGCGGCTCTAGCAGCATCTGTCTGATCGGCGGCAGCAGCGGGCATGCCAAAAAACACGAGCACACCGAGTGGCTGCTCGGACGAGGCTGCGGGCAGCACAGCCAGCGGCGGCTTTGCAACCTCCGGCGCCTCTAACCGCTGGATCGTTGTTTGATTCACATCTCGATCGCTGATCGGCATGTTTTCCGGAACGGCCACCGGCATCGCAGCCGGAGCGACCTCAACCAAGAGCGTCTCTTTTTCGCGTAGCACAGAAAGCCGCAGCCTCTGGCCAATCTCCATGCCACCGATCAATCCAGCGAGCATCGCGGCCGAATCGACAGGCACTTTTTCGGTGCCGCCTGCCCGACCGTCTGGACTCTGTTCCTCAATCGAAACGATCACATCTCCTGCAATAACTCCAGCCTTTGCAGCCGGAGTGTCGGGCCAAACCCACGCGACTGTTACTCCTTTTGATGGACCGCCTCTCTTTGGATTCCGCTGGTGGCCTTCACGATCCCCTTCGTCAGTGGACTGTGGCCGCACGCTCCGCGACGGCACGATGCCCAGTACGGCACGCCGCCACGGCGGCAGAGATGCTGCTAACGTAATATGCGAAGTGATCCGGTGAGGTGCAGCATTGTCTGCACGTCGCTCGACCACTAGATCGATGGTGTCGCCAGCGTAATGAGGCACAAGCACCTGCCTCAGTTCTGCAATGCGAGTCACAGGCCGACCGTCAGCTTCCACGATGGTATCGCCGGGCCGCAGGCCAGCTTGCGCCGCAGGCGAACCGGCGCGGCAACTGGCCACCACTGCCGGCGCCGTCATGAGGTCGCGAGATTGATAGCCGATCCCTAGGATGCCTGGAAATAGCGACTCGCCCTGCTGCAATCGGGGCAGGACTCGCATGACATCCTCCAGCGGCACAGCAAAGCCAATGCCCGAATCGTAGAGCTCCGTGCCCGTCATCATTCCTGCAGTGTCGGCTGGAAGCGGCGCGAGAATGCCGATCACGCGGCCTTGGATGTCGATGAGTGGCCCTCCGTAATTGGCCGGCGACACCGAGGCATCACTCTGCACAGCCCGGCCCCAGGCGCGATTCGTGGCCGATAAAATCCCCACTGCCATGCTCGGAACAGCGTGGTTGATCGCGCGGCCCATCGCGATTGTCCATTGACCGACTGCCAACTCGGATCGCGGTGACACAGCAGGCACAGGCAACTCTGCACCATCCTGAAGATCGATTTTGAGTAACACAAGCCCGCGAGAAAGATCGCGGGCAACCACGCGAGCAACCTGCCGCATGCCGCTGGGCAGCAGAACAATTGCTTGTGTAGCATCCTTGGGAACCGCAAATGATGTCGTGAGAATCCAACCGTTTGCAGCCACACTCAATCCACTTGATGAGCCTGTGGCTGGGGCAGCCTCGGCCACTCCGCCGATCCCATCTGCCGACGCACCGATCGCTTCGATCCGCACAACGGCGCCGGCTGCACGGTCGGCCGCAACCCGAAAGGCGGATTCCTCCTCGATTGCAAGCGTGTCGCTGGCACGCGCGCCACTCACGCAGACTGTGTTCTGCGTGGTGCCGATTCCGCAACACAGAAGCATCAGCCCGGTCACCCACACTTCTGATCGGCTCATTTCACCGCGGCTTCTATCAATCCAACTCACGGCTTCCTCGCATCTGATGGACGTTGACCCAGGTCGCACTCGACGATCGCGCCATCTCGCACAATGACAAACCGCACCGGATCCCCCTCGGCCAGATCGGCCAACGCCTGCTGCACGGCCGTGCGGGATGCCACGGCCCTCCCGTTGACGGCAACGAGCAGATCGTCGGGGCGGAGGCCAGCCTTGGCGGCAGCAGAATCTTTGCAAATCGATTCGATAAAGGGGGGTGTTTTGTCGAGTAAATCAGGGACAAGCACCACACCCATGCGCAGTGCGTCGAAGAGCATACCCACAGCCGGCGACTGGCCATCGGATGGCGTTGCTGCCTGCCCTGCTTGAATCGCTTCGTAACCGCGGGCCACTTCTTCGATTGGCATCGCGTAGTTGAGCCAGATGCCGCTGGCGTTGGCACGGAGTTCCTTGCCGAGCATGCCGATCAGTCGCCCGTGCCAGTCCACAAGCGCTCCTCCCGGCGAGCCAGGATTGTTCGTTGTACAGTCTAAAATATACACATCCCCGCGGTAGGGCGCCTCGTAGGCACCGCGGCGTGCGTCAAGCGGAACGATACCCGAAACAACACCGTGCTGCACGCTGACGCGTTCATCGCCGACAGCCACGCCAAAGAGATTTGACATCGCAAAAATGCGCGTGCCCACGGTAACTCGCGGAGACTCTTGGAGGGAAAATGAGGGCAGGTCTTCCCCTTCAATTCTGAGTACAGCCAACTCTCGGCGGGGATCGACTCCCGTCAGTGTTGCTTTGTATCGCCTGCCATCGTCGAGCACGCAATCAATCTCATCTGCATCAAGCACGGTGCTCATCACCGTAACAACATACCCTTCGGCGGAAATGAGGATGCCGGTCTGATACGCCTCAAGCCCCCGCACACCGCCCGCCCCATACAGCTTGACGACTTTCCGAGCGGCGCCGGCGATCGTTTCCTCCGGGGAGGCGGCCTGAGCCGCCCCCATTCCGAAAGCAATCCAGCAGAACACAGCAACCATGAGAGCCTCGTGGCCACGCTGCGATTGTTGCCCGTAGTAAATCATGGTGTTGCTCCAGTGGCATCTCCCGATGGAGCAGGCGACACAACGGGGCTGGGATCTCGAGAATCATCGCTTGGTTTGCCGCTTTCATCTTCATCATCGCCCGTGGCGGCATTTTCATTTGCAGGATTTTTATCGGCCGTCTCCATCACGACTTTTTGGATCTGAAAGATGCCAAACAGATCGTTTCCGTAGCGCACTTCCATCGTGGCCGGCATGCCTTCTGAAAGCGGGTTGGCTGCGTCGGCGGACAAAGGTGTGACCAGCCGCACCTCGCAAGGGTCGGCATCGGGTGTCGTCCAGAGCTCAATGCCCACGATCGCACCGCGAGAATCCACTGCGAAGCGGGCCTCGACGCCCGATACCGATGATTCCAGGATGTCCACGTACTCGCCTTGGACTGCCTCCGCAAACGCGGCCGGATCCGGCGGCGCGGTACCCCAGTACGTCGTGCCCCCCAAAGCCTGTGGCCCGCCCAGCACCAATCGACGCCACAGCAGCAGCGCCGCTAACATGCCGCCGCTGCCGGGTGGGCTTGGATTGGAATCCAAGTCGCCGCTGGCATCCACTGTTGTCGTGCCCGTCGGCAGATCGATCGTGCCCCGTGCGTCTGAAAGCTCGATGCGAAACGGCTGCCCTGTAGCCAGCGAACCAACAATCAGCCACGATCCATGGCATGCAGCGAAATCGCCGTGTACGGCTATCTGCCTAGCCACTCGCGTGCGCTCCAAAGAGTTAAAGTAGTGGTTTGTGAATCCGCGTCGCTCCTCGTAAAGCCCTCGCAGGGACTCCGGCAGCACCGCCTTCGGCCGACCGTGCTGGGCATCGCTCGGCTGGCCGGGCTTGTTGGGCTTGTCGCGAGGCCTCCGCGGCAACGAGCGGTCTTCGCCAGCCACGATCGCCGCCAAATCGCTCGACGCATGCACTCCGACCAGCCGCACCAGAATTTCCTTGCGTCGCCCTGCACGACGAAACACCAGCGGCACCCGCCACCCCGCCGGCAACGTGCCGAGGACGTTCTTCAATGCGTTCACCGTGCGCACGCTCCGACCGGCCAACGAAACGATCTCGTCGTCATATCGAAGGCCTCGCCGGTAAGCATCGGATGATTCGAGAATATCTGAAACAACCACGCTGCCGTCCTGTGCGGTAGCCACCGTGGCGCCGAGCGTTGCATGATCGACGAGACGGCCTCCCTTTAAGCTCCCAAAAAAGTTTCGGAGTTGATTGGCCGATATCGCGTAGCCCACCCCGACGTTCACTCGTCCTCGCTTCTCAAATGATGCCCGCCCATTCAAGCCAATAATATTCCCTCTGGCATCGAAGAGCGCGCCTCCAGAGTTGCCTGGATTAATCGCCGCATCCACCTGCAGGCAGTCGGCGTACTCTAGGATCGTGCCGGCAGGGAATTGGTAGCGATGTGTGCCCGACACGATGCCGGCACTGATGGACGGCTGGAAATCGGTTGCCAGCAGAAATGGGTTGCCAGCAGCAAAACAAAAATCACCTACCTCTACCAGATCGCTATCGGCAAATGACGCATAGGGGAAATCGTCGCGGCCCACCAACTTGATGAGCGCCACATCGCCAGTCGGATCTAGCCCCACAAGCACGGCATCGTAGAGCCGACCGTCCGAGAGCCCACACTTCATTGCCACACCGGCCGGTTGCACCACGTGAAAGTTTGTCAACGCATAGCCATCGGGACTGATCAGCACGCCCGAACCGCCGCCGGCGTCACCCGCAAAGATGGCCACAGCTGCTCGAGAAGCTCGCTGAATCGTGTCGATGCGTTTCTGCTGGGCCTCCAGCACAGGCAACGGCACATCAGCCTCACTCGCAAAGCCCTCGCGCCAGAATCCTAGGCAGCATCCACAGACGATCTGCCAAATAAGACGGCTTGAACTCCTCGCCGAAAAAACAGAGTGTGCAGCAGACTCGCTCTTTTTCATCACACACTACTTTTCAATGATGGGGTCTGTAAACACAACGCCGCCGCCTGGCCCGGCGCCCCCGAAATCTACAGTCAGCTTGAGGCGACGCGATCCGGAGATGTCAATATCTATGGGCATGCCGGCAGGGGCGTCGGCGGCGATCTGTCGGCGGAACACCTCTCGCTCGTCCATCGCGATCACAACGACCACATTTCCTGAAACCTGCTGCCCAGCGACCGGGGCCACCGTAGCCAGAAATCGCCGACTGTTGGCTGGCAAACGCCATACCGCCACCGTGCGGGGCCGCATGAGTAACCCCGGATGCGGCATGCTGCCGCCGGGCAGAACGCGAGGCGCAAAAAATGCTGCCAGCCCTTTAATCTTGCCCAGTGCACCAAAATAAGGTTCCACTTCGAGACGTTCTGTCGGCAGCGTGGCCAAACTCACGGTGCGGCCGGCGGCGTAGTCGATCCGCTGGAGCATCGCGGCAGGGAACCGGAGGTTGTTGTCCAGAACAAGCCCCTCGGGCGTCCACCCGACTTGATTGGCCTTGAGACTTCCACCCGACACATCGACGCGAATGCCTCTTGCCGCCACATCAGAGGCGACTCCTGAATGGCCGCCTCCATCGCGCAGCCACGCCAGGCCGATCACCTTGGACCGCTTCACAGGAATGGTTTCTTCGTCGAGCACCACCGTAACCGAATCGGCCGAGACCGCCGTGATGGCACACTCTACAAACTCAAACGCCTCGGGCGTGCCTACGACCACTAGGTCGGTCTGATTGCCTTCTGGAATGGAAGCGACCCAGACAGGCTCCCTAGTACCATCCGCTGGGAGCGGCACCTCAACTGTTCTCTGCGTGAGCCACGCCAGCGATTGCACCCTGTCGATCGGCAGTTCAATCCGGCCCTCCGGCCGTACCAATACAGCCTGCTGCGTGCCGTCCCACACATAATCATCGGCTTCCAGAGTTGAGCCATCCGTACATGTCAGCCGCACCGCGAGAGCCACTGGCCCACCGGGAGCTGATTCCCCAACAGCATTGGCCGGGATTCGCTCAACCACCCGCACTTGTTCAAGGGAGAGCGTCGTGGCTGCGCCTGCAGTCTCAAACACAATCTCTTGGGGGTCGATCCGCAGAAGCTGAGCCGTTATGGAAGTGCCGTCGGCCTGCGAGATCCTGATGATCGGCCTAGTCTCCCCGGCATCCGGCGGCACCGTTTCATCGGCATACACGCTCGTGACACCCAGCATGAACCCCACGACGAGACAACTGGCGAACACTGGTACGACAAGCGAATGCGTGCGATGCTTCATGGTGCCGTTCCTCGCTCCGTTTGCATTCCCGTCCCCACTTCGCCGCCTCTAGGGCGATTCGTTTCCAGCAGCCAGCCGCTTAAAATACTGTTCGATGGCCTCGCGGTAGTGCGCCGGAAACTCTCGCCCAATCTGCTGGAGCGCTTCCTCGCGTTTGTGGGGGGGCAGGTTGCCCCAGCCCTCAGTGTCGCCAATGTCTCGACGCGTCACATCCCCTGGCCCCTTTCCACCGGCAATTCGGCTGTCGTCCATTGGTTTGCCGGTGCCTCCCTTTCCAGAGCCACCAGAGCCACCACCGCCCGATTGATCCTGCTGCTGTTTTTCAATAGACGCAATGAGTTTGTCGAGCGACTCGATCACTCCATCCTGCACCCGACGTGTTTTTGGCCCAGCTCTACCGAGGCCGAGCCGACGCGTGACATCTCGCATGCGACGGGCAATATGATCCAGCGACTCATCCTCAAGCGAGGTCATGTCGGCCCGCAGCAACCTGGCAACCCGTTCATAACGCACAGGAATTTCCTGGGCACGTTCCAGCAACTGCTCGAGCGACGCGATCGCGGCATCAGACTTCAACAGCCAATGCTGGCAGGCAGCACGATGGAAGAGAAGCGCCGCTGGATCCAGCACCGTGGCCGGATCCAGATCCGCTAACTGCGCAAGTCCCTCGTCGAACCGGTCTTGACGCACCAACTCTCGGCCCAACCAGAGCTTGACGGCCTGTTGCTCAAAGGTATCGGACCGGTTTGTGGACGGTTCGTTCAGCCACGCAAACTCGCCCGAGAGGGCGGCAACGCCCTCACCAGACACACGGTCCTGCATCGCCAACGCAAGGTTTGCGCAGCGTTCGTCCACGATCGCACACGTGGACATCACGTCGTCCAAGATGTCTGTTGGCATCCCTACGATTTCGGCCGATGGCAACGAGTCACTTGGGGCCCAGATGGCCCTCGCGTCGGCGAGCTTGCCTGCGGGTGCTTCCAAACCGTCAAGCCACGCCAAAACCTGATGCCGCACTTCCGAGCGAGTGGGAATCGACCATGTTGGCTGCCGTTGGAATTCCTGCTCATGAACCACCGCTGGATTGGCCACTGGCCGCGGTGATTCACTGCCGACGGATACCCGCGGCCACTCAACGGCAGGCACCAGAATGATCGCCACAAGCAGCCGCATCGCTCCTGCTTTGCATCCGTACAGCATCAATCGCAACGCCTGCATCGAACGCTGAAACTGGGCTAACGGACTGCGCAGTAGAGTCATATAAAAACGATGGGTTCGATCTGGCATGCGAAAAGGAACTCTGAGCCAACGGCGAGTATTGCCGACAAAATCGGCCACGCGCCACACGAGAGTATCATACGCTTCAAACCGTTTTGCGTCGCAAGAAAACGTGGCATATGAGCTATTCGGTGCGGCCAGTAACGATGTCATGGGCGGCCCGCTGAATCTTCTGCTGTCGGCCTGCCAATCGCTCGATGGCGTCCAAGAGTTCCGGCTCCTCTGCCTGCTCTGCACCTTCGGACAGCAGTTGAGAAAAATGCTTTGTGCGAGTATTAACCCGCATCTGCAGCGAGCGAATCATCTTCAATTCAGAAAGCTTATCGACCAGCGGCTGCTCCCCTGGCTCGGCAGGCCGACCGCCGGGCGAGCCCTGCTGCTTGGACTGCTGCTGGCGATGCGCTTTCTCCAATGCCCCGAGCATCTCTTCCAAGTTCGCTACCAGATCTTGAAGGATGCTTCGCGTTGTACTCCCAACATCTCCTCGAGCCAACCTTGCCGCTGCTTGAACAGAATCGTCTCGTACCTGCTCGAGCGCCTCTGGAATGGCAACGGCCGAGCCGTCGTCACGCACCAGCGTGAGGGCCTTAGTCGCATCGCTACCGATCAAGCCCTGCTCACGACCGAGCCCAGCAGCTTCCAACTGCCTTGCGCGATCGCTCACCTGACCGTCGGCCGCGGACGTGCGTGCCGATGGGGCGGCGGCCAGTTTCTCTGCGCCAGCCAGCACAGCTTTTTCAGCCCGCAGCATCGCCCGTAGGCGGGTCTCGAGTTGTACGAGCAGACGCTCCACCTCTGCCTCTCGCATCTGTCTCAGAATTTCTTCCAGTTCGGCCCGCGCGGTCTCAAGCTCTTGAATGGCTTTCTCCTGCTCCGCTCGGGCGTTGCGTCGATTGGCTTGTTTGAGTTGTTCCTCTGCCTTTCGCATCCGTTTTTCGGCCGACTCCAGTCGCCGCTTCGTGCGTTGGGCGCGGGACGATTCGTCGTCCCCGTCTGGCTCTTTGGCAGAATCCTCTTCCTCGGTGTCTGCCTGAGTGCCCTGCGAACCTGCCTCCGCTTCGCCCGGCTTTCCGCTCGCAGGCTTTTCCTCGGAGGATTGCCCCTCGCCCTCGCCCTCGCTCTGGCCTTGGCTTTCGCTTGGCTGCGAGCCCTTTCCATCGCCCTGCTCTTCCTGGACTCCTTCGCCATCCTGCGGTTTGCCTTCGCCCTTGGGCGGCTTGCCCTCCGGCGATGACTTCTCGGGCTTATGCTCACTGGAAACGTCGCGGGCTTCCATTCTTTTGGCGAAGGAGCCGAGCTCGCGAGCAAGCCCCTGCGTTTCCTCGGCCAGGCTATCTTGTCGTTCGGCAAGCTGCGTTTTGCGAGAGCCAGCCTCCGTGGATCCCTCGATGTCACGCTGTCTTGCAATCAGCTTTGAGAGCCTTGCTAAAAACTGCTTCACTTCCTCTTTCGTGTTGGTGAGTTGCCGATTGCTATCACCCGATTCGAGCAGATCGAGGAGCTCCCTCAGTTTCTCGATCGCCGAGGCTTGGCTCGTGCCTGCCTTCAGTAGCTGCCCCTTTTCAAGCAGCTGCACAATACCGTCGAGCCTGCCGCCAACCTCCTGATCCCGAGCCTGCTCAAATGCGCTGCGCAACAGGGCCGCGCGTCGCGGATCACTAACTGCCAGCAGGTCCGCCAACCGCAGGAATGTTTTTTCGAGATCCCGAAACTGCTGAAGCAGTTCCTGCTCCCTCGCGGGCAGCGCAGCGGTGGGAGACTCGCTTGCATTGGCAGCAGGGCCGGCGACCACTGCCAGAAGGCCGCCGAGAATACAGCCGAACAGAATACAGCAGCAGATTTTTTTGGCCATTCCAAAGCCTCTTCCAATGTAATACAGCGTAGCACTCCGTTTCTTTTCCCACAAAGGCTACGGCTGCTCGAGGGCCTCGCGGGCACGTTGCTTCTGTCGCCGCAGGGTATCGGAACGTATGTCTTCCTGCGTGCGAATCACGCCTCGCAGGATTTCGACGACCTCATTAAACGATTCTAATTCCATCATTTTATCGAGTACGGATCGCATCTGGGCCAAGACCTCGTCGGTACGCCTGACGAGGCCGGTAAGGTCTGTGGTGGGACCACCGCGAGAGGCGGCCGCCAACCCAGGCAGATCCTTGGTCGCAAAACCAAAGAGGGGATCGGCGATCTGTCCAATAAGACGGGCCTCCAGTTCTGGAGTGAGCAGCAGATTATTGTCGAGTTCTAAACGGATCATCCCAAAGGCATCCGCGATCTCGCCGGTTTCCCCAGCGGCTCGCGATGCAGCTTCGCTCAGCCTGCCTGTATCGGTGCTCACATCGGCCTTGGCGAGCAGCCGATCACGGGCCTGCGTGAGGTCGGCGATCGAGCTCTCGAAACGTCTGCGGAGCAGAATCTCGCGGGCTTCCAGCATTGTCGTTAACGCTTCTACAGTCACAACATCAAGCGACCAGATGTCGCTTGAACCACGGTTCGGCCGGCCATCGAGCGTGCATTCATCAACCGCTGTCACGCCGACGGTGAGGGTACACGGGGGGACCAATCCAAGCGGCTCCAGCAACACAAGTTCTGGCGATACAACCGGCAGATCGATCAACGCCGCGCCTGCCTGCATGCGAGCGATCGGCAGGATGGTTTCGCTGGCCGCAGGCTGCGTCCCATCCTGAGGTGGCCCGCTGACATGCAGCCGCACATCTGCTCGTGCCAGTCCATGATCATCGCTCATCGTGCCCACCAGCGGCAGCCTCGCCCGAGAGGTCACTGCCGTAGAGATGCCCCGTAAACGAATCGACACCTGCGGAGCCTCATCCGGCAGAGCCGACAGAACGAATGTGATCGGTTCGGTGCCGATTAAACCGTCGGTGTCGGTGAGTTGCAGCACGATCGTGCGATCGCCAGTCAGATTGTCGATCCGAGCGGCAATGCGACGGTAATCCAGATGTGTCTTGGAGACACTCTGGTCGGCGAGGGTGGCCAAGCTCTCTTCTTGGCCACCCTCAATCGAGACAAGCGTTGCCGCTGCCAAGGGCTTCGTCGATGTGCAAGCGATGTCTACGGAGGAACCTCGTGGAATCTGCACAATTCTGGAGGCAGAAGCCCTGCGAGTTCCGCCTCCAAGATAGTCTGGCAACGTGTAGCTGATCTGAAGAGAGTCGAGAGCGGGCGCATCGACCACAACGATTCGGAAGTTTTTTAGGCGGGCATCGGCTCCGCGAACCTCCAGCAGCAGATCTTCCGTAACGCCCTTGAGCACATGACCAAAACTCTGTGCCTCGGCGGTGATGCCGCCCCGCATTCCCATCCGCTCGCTCCGCCAGCCAGCCGATCCCCGGCTGCGCAGATCGACTGCAGCAGGGATCTCATGGCGGGCATCTGCCTTCACGATGATGTCCACATCGCTGCCCCTTGCGACCTTTCGGCGGCCCTCGACAAAGCCCTCGAGAGACAAGTGTGCGCGGCGAGGCCACTGTTCATCGCTGAAGAGCGCCATCCGACGCACCCACAAATCAGCGATGGCTGGCCGGGTCCATGCTAGCCCGCCAATACTCGCCAGAGCAGCCACGCCAGCCATTGCTAAGGCCATCAACCGCCGCCCTCGCAAGAGCGTGTGCGGCCGCACCTCGTCCACCACCGCCAACGCCTCGCGAATCGTACGATCCAGCAACCGCCGATCCACGCGATCATGCGTTACCTTCTCATCGTGATTGTCGCCAGACTGCCCCGGAAGGCCTTGTGTCGACCACTTGGAATCGCGTGTCGATAACTCGATGGCCGTCGACAAGCTATCTCGGAACCTTGCGTGCCCTCGCTCCACAAGTGTGGCCAACGACGCATCCTCCAGCGGCGTTGCCAGCCTCGCAAAGAGTTTGCCTCGTAGCAGAATCGCTAAGCCAACCCATGTGACTACCGCCCACAGGCCGCGGACCCACGCAGGAGGCTCGAGCAGCCAGTCGCACAGCAACGATCCCCAAAAAAGGGCAGCACCTGCCACGCAGACCATCGCCAACGACTCGATCCAGATCCAACGGCGAATCTGGCGGCGCAGCCTGTCGAGCAAACGCACTAACGGTGCGATATCGGCAACGGCTCTGGTAACCTGCGGAGAGGGTGGATCCAAAACAAGCGACACGTGTGATTGACTTTCCTGCGTGTGTGGCTCAGGCCAGTTTGACAAGCCGACGTACAATCCATTCCAGACATAACAATCCAACCCCAACGGCCAGCAGCACTGAATTGAGGCGTTGTTTAAAATCGCTATCGGGAGCGCCTGTTTCATATTCCCGACGTGAACGGTCGGGAATCCTTGCGGCTAACGCCCGCGAGGCATCGGCGTTCCAGCCATCGTCCATGCAGGTGGCCTGACCGCCCGAGAGCGTTGCCAGTTGTTCTAAGAGTCCTCGATTGAGCCGCGGTTGCTCCAGTTCCCGATCAGGCAGCCGAGCCTGAATGCGTCGGGATAATTTTTCGTCTGCTCCATCTCCCAGATCGACATCGATCCGCCACGCTCCTTCTCGCGAGGCCACAAAGCTGCCTTGCATTATGCCGGGCCGGCTAGGCTCGGCAACCATCGGCACGCGCACAGCAGACCCGTCGGGAGCGATCGCCTGACATGTTGCCAGCGAGCCCGTCGAATCCGTACCGGATGTTTCGCCTTCGGCTCCCGCCACTCGCACAATCACATTTGAACCAACCGAAAACCGATCTCGCTCAACCAAAATGCGAGCTCTGCGCGAGCCTCGCAGCAAACGGCCCTGCGAGACGTGCCGCACGAGTTGCGTAGTGAATCGCTCGAAAACAGCGTCATCGATGGCACGCAGGCGCCACAGTTCGCCGCTCCCCATAAAAAAGACATTCCCAGAGCCATAAAATTGCCCTGCCATATAAATCTCGCCCGACTCTCGCTGCGAAGTTAGTCCTCGCCGCGCGCCACCACCACCGGGAGCGTTGACTCGGGCGTAGACCGTTGCGCCCGGCTTGGCAATGGTGGCGTCGTAACAGGAGAACACTCCTTTTAACTCGCTCCAGACCGTCTGGCTGGCAATGCGACTGGCACCCAACCAGAGAAACTCCGCCTCTTGGCCGTCTCGTGAGAAAACTAGCGGCATCGGCTTCTCGAAGCCCGCTGGTTCTTCCAGAATGCGCTGGCTTGATCGCTTCAGTTCCACGGGGTACAGATTCCGCAACACAGCCGTCTGCGGATCGGCCAGCCAGGTATCCATAAACACATTCCCGGCAACCAGCACGAGGCCTCCCGACTCACGTGAAACCCAGCGTTCTAGTCGCGACTGCGCCGCTGGATCGAGCCGCCGCCAATCGTAGTCGAATCCGATGATCACATCGTATGCGGCCAGTTCGTCGGCAGTGGCCGGGAAAACATCCAGGATTCGCCTTGCGTCTTGGGAGACGCCAATGGCTCCCGTGCCAAGCAACACATCGACCGCGAAGCTCTTGTCTCGCTCCAGTACGTTGCGCATAAATTGATACTGTCGCGACGGGCCGCCGGCCATCAGAAGCACTTGCGTGATCCGATCGACAACCTCGATCTCAGCCGACTGCCTATTGTCGGCAGGAGTATGGTCGGCTGCTGGAGGCACAACCCGCACGAGCAGAGTGCGTCTGCCGGGGGACTCAAGGCCTGGCACATCAAAACGTACCGCAGAGAGCTCTCCATTCGCGTTGAGCAGCACGTCGGTGGCATCGATCAGCCGCCCTGCCCTGTCGTTACCTGTACCAATGCCATCGCCGGCACGATTGTTTGAGGTGTTGGCATCGGCGGCCAACTCGGAGAGTTCCACTTTCACGGTTTGGCCGGCAAATCCCTGCGCCTGCAGGTAGGCGGTAACAGCAAAGCGATCCCCTGGAAACACTCGCGAAGGCACGAGAACATCCGCTATCCGCACGTTGGTGGGCAACCGCTCCGACCCGATGCCAATCGCAAACACCGGTACACGAGCCTGGGCCAGCGATGCACCGGCCGCAGCCGGGTCGAGACCTGCGTTGTTGGCACCATCGGAGAGCACAATCACGGCAGCCAGCACGCCGTCAGGCTCTTGGTCGATCACCCGCACAAGCGTTTCACCGATGCGTGTTTCAAATCCACTTGGCGCGAGGCGTTCTCGCCATGGGATGCCGACGGAGCCTGCAACGTGGATTTCCTGAGACTCAGGAGGCGCCTCTTTGGCCGCCTTCTGGGCCGGCAATACCACTAGGGATTCGGCATCGGCATCAAATCGCCACACCGACACCTCGTGTGTGGCGGCGAGGGATTCGAGCAAGGCTCCCCGATCCAGCACATCGATGGCACGCTGCGATCGGCTGCCTGCCGTCCCTGCATTCCCATGCTTGTTTAACGCATCATCGCCGGGCATGGCATCGTCGAGCGTCATGCTGGCGCTGGAATCTACGAGCACGGCTACCCGCGATGGAAACACAATCTCGTGCTCGGCAGTCCGCTCGAAGTCGAGATACGCTGCCGCCATGGCCGCAAGTGCCCCTAACCGCAGCGTCGCCAGAACCACTCCCACGCCAAACGGTACTTCGGTGGCATCCCGGCGATACATCCACAGCACAAGCACGGCCACCGCGGCCAATCCAAACACGAAGAGCGGCATCTGCCACCACTGCGAAAAGCCATTGACCAGCACGCTCGAGATACGGTGCTGCACGCTCTGGGTTGCGGCAAACAGGGCGGTTGATAGCAGGGTAGGAACCATCGGGTGGAAAAAAGGGTGGAGTCTGGTCACACGGAACGCTTCTGGCGGACCGTGGGATGGTAGCTGGCCGAGTACGAGACGGCTTGTTCGACAAGCAACAGGGCCAGAATTGCGTACAGAAGCGGAGTCACCAGCGACACACCCGCCAGCGAACCCGAGTGGGGCTGCATGGAGGCGGCACTATCGAACCGAAAGGCCACGCCAGACAGCGTGCGATCCAACCGCTCGCGACCGATGCGTTCCAAACGTCCCTCATCGGGATCCACATTGACGGCAAAAGTTCGCTCCCGCTGAATGCCATCGATCTGCTTCCAGCGTGCGTTGTATGGGCCAGCCGTGCCGGCCTCCGGGAGCGTTGCAACGAGGCCTCCGCCGGGGGAGGGCTTTGCCGTCTGGTGCACAAGCGTGCCCTCTGGCGGAATCAAAAAATCGACTTCATCCCCGTCCCTTTCGGCATCCAGACTCAGCGAAACAGCTTCGCCTACCTCCAGCGATTCAACCTTTCGACGCGTACGGGCCAGATGGCTCTCCAGTTCGAGCATCACCACAACCCAACTCGGATTACCACGCGCCCAGTTGTTCCACGTGGGGGCGGCAGTCGTGAGCACGGCCACTACGAGTCCGTTGCCGTAGGGGCGTTCCACGACCAGCGGGCTGCCGTTGCGCAGCGACAAAAGACGACGCAGTCCGCTCCCGACGGGCGGCTCGAATCCTCGCTGCACCGCCATAAACCGTTCGATGCGAACGGCGTCTAGCAACGGGTTGCGTTGTCCAGAAAAAACAGCCACCACCGGATGCTCTTCGACCACTACATCGGGAACAGTGTCTTCCGAACCACCCACCGCGGCTGTTCGCTGCGCCTTCTCGGCCAGAAAATCGACGGGCCCCGCCAATGGCAGTGGAAATAATCCGGCACCGTCTCGAACGAGTGAAAGGTTGACTGCCTCAGCGTTGGTACGGGGGCCGACGAAAAACACCACGCCGCCTCCGGCCCGCGCAAACGCTTCCACGGCCGCGATCTCCACAGGATCCAGCCGCTCCACGTCGAGCAACCAAATACAATCAAAGGCTTTGAGATCGAGCATTGCCAGCGACCGGGGCTGTTCGATCCGAGGCCGCAGACCAGTCGGCGCACCGGAGCCTGGCGCCAAGGCCGCGCTCAGATAGAAAGCATCTCCCGTGCGAGCTGCCCCGCGAGGGTCGCCATCGATGAGCAAGACATCCACTCGATCCACAATATCAATCACAGCAGTGCGCGTGTTGTCGGCCGCAACGGCGTCTGGAAAAATCTTGGCATCGACCACATGGCTGCCCGGCCGCGGAAATCGCACATCAAACCGCTGCGTGGCGATGCCACCAGCGGGAATCTCTGGGATGCGTAGCCCAGGCCTCGCCTGCCCATCCTCGCGCAACTCGATCGGCACATCGCGGGCAGGTCGACTTGAGTGGTTGCGTACGGCCACTTCCAACGGCACAAGCACACCGGCAGCCGGAACGCCCCCCACCATTTCCAGTCGCTCGATTGTAAGATTCAGAGCCTCGCTCTCGGCGCAGTCGACCAATCGCAACTCAGTGCCGGCAACCGATAGCCGTCGCAGCAACTCGGCGGTGTCGTCCGCCGACTTCCACTGAGCGGCACGAAAGTCGCTCACCAGCCATACCACGTTGGCCGCCCCGGTCGCTGCAGCCCCGCCGCTGGCATTGACGGCCGCCGTCAATGCCACCTGTGGCCCCACATCGGTCGCGGAAGGAGAGAGCGTTGCAAGCTCATCCTGCACCTGCTGAACCAGGAGCGGCGTGACCACCTGCCGAGCACTCTCAAAACAAGAAGACTGGCTTACCTGCCCCTGCCCTAGCACCTTCGACGACTTTTCAGGGACTGCGTTGACCGGCTGGTTCACCGGCTGACTGGCTGCGATCAAGCCCACTCTGGAAAACCTACCTATGGTTAATTCCTGGACACCTGGGGCCGCGACCAGTTCGCTACAGATGCGTTCCACCACGAGCTTGCCCCGATCAAAAGCACTTGTGTCGCCAACGCCTCCTCCTGCCGAAAGATCGCTCATCGAATAGCTGTCGTCAAGCAAAACAACGTGCGATGTGCGAGCCCCGCCCAGGAGTTGACCCAGCGCGTTTTTCCAGTGCGGCTGAGCCAGTGCGCACACAACGGCAAGCACCGCCACCACACGCAACAACAGCAGCAGAATCTGCTTAAGCAGCACCCTCGTGCGATATTTTCGCTGGCTGGCCAATAAAAATTCCATCGCCGCCCACGGTACCTTTCGGTGCCGTAGCAAGTTGATCAGATGGATGATGATCGGCGCCGCAGCCAGCGGAAGGCCCCACCACAGCAGCGACAGGAAATCAAATGTGGGCATGAATTATTTTATCGCCTCGGTTGGTTGCCGAGCTAAATGGCCATGCTTGAGCGTCGCGAGAGAAACTCCACCAGCGACGCATCCACGGGACTACCTGTGCGAATCAACGAGTAATCACACTTGACCGCCGCGGACCGCCGCCGCACCTCCGCCAGGAAATCCTCCATCGCCGCCAGATAGCCTGCCCGCAGGCTCCGTGGATTGCACGCAATGTGCTCCGGCAATTCCAGCCCCTCAAAACGGGTCGGCCCTTCGAAGGGGAAATCGATTTCGTCATCATCCAGAAGGTGCAGCAGCACGAGATCGTGGCCTCGCTTCCGTAGAAACTGCATGCCAGTAAACATTCCGTCGCGGTCGCCGAGCAGGTCGGAAAGAACCACCACAAGCCCTCGACGAGGAAGCGTTTCGGCCAGCGTTCGCAACACTGGTAGAAATGCCGTGGGCTGGTCGCCTCGCGGAGTTTCCAGCACCTCCACTACGCTGGCCAGATGGGATCGCTTGGTGCGGGCAGGCACGCTGGCTCGCACGTGGTTGTCAAATACCGCACAGCCGGCTGCATCACCGTGCGAGAGCGCCAGCCACGCTAGGCTGGCGGCGAGCGTGGCGGCATAGTCGTATTTTGAGAGCGCACCAGACTGATAGTTCATGCTGGCCGAACCGTCCACCAGCAGGCTCAGACGGAGGTTTGTCTCTTCCTCGTACTCCTTCACATAAAGGCGATCCTGCCGCCCCCACACCTTCCAGTCGACCCGTCGCAGGTCGTCTCCCCGCACGTACTCGCGGTGCTGGAGAAACTCCACCGACTGCCCCTTGTAGGGGCTCTTGTGGAGACCGGCGAGCACGCCCTCGACCACGGCGCGGGCGCGCAGTTCTAGCCGGGCGATCCTCGCAATGGCTTCAGGATGCAAAAATCGTTTGGAAGCGGGCGTCACGTGTCAGTTCATCTTCTCGGCTGGGGGTTGTGTCAATGATCTGCTGAATGATGGTGTCGGGAGTCACGCCTTCACTCTCCGCAGCAAAGCCGACCACGATTCTGTGCCGTAGCACTGGCGCGGCGAGTGACTGAATATCGTCGAGCGTCACATGGCTGCGTCCCTGCAAAAGCGCGCGGGCCTTGGAGCCGATCACAAGAAATTGCACCGCTCTGGGGCCGGCCCCCCAGGAAAGTTGGTCGGCGACGAACGCAGGCACCCCCTTCTCACTGGGCCGCGTCTGACGCACGAGGGTCAAGGCATACCGTACCAAATGGTCGCTGATGGGAACCTCTCGCACGCTCCGTTGCAGGTTGATGATGTCGTCTGCGGAGAGCACCGGGCGGGCCTCCTCTCCCGGCAGGCCTGTTGTGCGTCTGGCGATCTCAAACTCCTCGTGAAACGAGGGGTACCGCACAAACACTTTGAACATGAAGCGGTCTTGCTGTGCCTCCGGCAGCGGGTAGGTGCCCTCCTGCTCGATCGGATTTTGAGTCGCCAGCACAAAAAATGGGTCGACGAGTTTGTGCCGCACGCGACCCACGCTCACCTGCCTCTCCTGCATCGCCTCAAGCAGAGCAGCCTGCGTTTTTGGCGGCGTACGATTGATCTCATCGGCCAGCACCACGTTGGCAAACAGCGGTCCCTCTAGAAATCGCAGCTGCCTGGCCCCCGTTGCGCGATCTTCCTCCAACACATCGGTGCCAATGATATCCGCCGGCATGAGATCCGGCGTGAACTGAACCCGACTAAACGTGAGATCAAGGCTTTTTGCCAGCGTGCTGATCATCAATGTTTTGGCAAGACCAGGCACTCCTTCCAGAAGGCAATGGCCCCGGCTAAACAAACAGATGAGCAACTCCTCAATCACCTGATGCTGGCCCACGATGACGCGGGAAAGCTGTTCGAGAATCTGGCCACGCGCTTTCTGGAGTCGCTCCATGGCAGCGGCATCGGGGCTGGATGAAATCATGAGAAACTCCAAATGACAAACAAATACGAATCGGACTCAAAAGACGATTCAGGAATTCACTGTTGCTACATGCACAAGAAACAATCGCTTCCGCGTGCCGACGGACGGCTAAAAATGCCTGAAGTTACCGTTGGTAGATCGGGAGCGTGCCTGCGCCTAGCTGGAGAATAGTGAGATTTGTGGCCGTTGTGTACACAGGACCGATATATCCCTGCTGCCAGAACAGTCCGTCGGCATCCGATTGGGCCTCAGACACGAGTCGCTTATCGATCTGATCGCGGTAGACAGACCACTTCTTTCCCCCCTCACGATACACCACCTGCGCATAATAAAAATGTGCGTAGTGCCAGTGTCCAAAGCCATTATTGGAGATGTTGCCGAGGTGTTTGTCGGCATAGTCAAGCATTCGGGGCACGTGCGTGTCGTCTTCCTCGCCGGCGTTGAAAAGGCAGGCAATGGCCGCTGCCGAAATAGCTGGCCGACCGCCGCCCCCTTTGGAACTGTATTGCACTCCGCCGTCTGGCATCGTGCACTTGTGAATGTAGGCGATTGCTTTATCGATAATTTCTCGCGGTACAGGAATGCCGGCATTGCGGCAACCTCGCAACCCCTGCACCTGAGTGATGGTGGTGGAACCCTCGTCGAAGTTATTGCCGTCTTTTGCGCTGACGTAGCCCCAACCGCCGTCTGCGGTCTGCGCGCGGCCAGAAAACTCCACCGCCTTCACCAGCACCCGCGACAATTCCTCGCGACGACGTTCGTCTTCCTCCTCGCCGAGCACCTGCGAGAGAAAGAGCATCGCAAAACCGTGACCGTAGGTGTAGCGGTCGTCGGCTTTAGGGTCTCCGATAAGGCCGTTGGCCCGGGAACGACTGGCCAGATAATCGACTGCTTGACGGATCGAGTCGGCGTACCGCCCCTGCGTTGTCGTGGAACCCTCCATAAGCATGGCCGTGCCCGCGAGGGCTGTCATGGCTGTCGGGTAACGATTGTCGTTGGCTGCCCAACTCCCTCGGCGGGACTGTTTGCGCACCAGCCAGTCAAGACCCTTCGCAATGACTCGTTCGATCTTCTCGTCGCTGGTGCCGGCCTGCACCACAGTCTGGTGCGATTCCGAGAGCAAGATCGACAGAAAGAACAATGTTCCTGTCTTGCAAACAATGCCTAAAACCATCCTCGTCATACCGTGGATTCCTTGAGCGTGTGCGTTACTTGGGAAAACGGAACGGGAAAGGCCATATCTTCTCAAACCACAACTGGATTTCCGTTGCCAGATCGCCCGATGGAGGAGGCTTGAACGAGGCTTGAAATGGGGGTCGCGGCGACATCGGCTCGCCGGTAAATCGAAGCTCCACATCAGAAACTTTTTCACTCCCGGTACACGCGAGCACAATCGAGTGCTTTTGGGGATTTCCACTCATCTCGCAGCTAAAAATCGTGTGTGACTGCGTCGAAATCTCGTCGTCCAAATACACAGCATGGCCCGTGCGTTTATCGAGACAAAGCACGCTCATACTGGGCTCACGACCATTGCGTAGCAACTGCCTCGCAAAGAGCAGCAGCGGCAGTTCGGATGGCTGATTGCGATAGAGAAAGTGCCGCACGATAGTGGCCGGCACAGGCCAGAGCATGTCGCCGGTATCGTGAGCCACGGCCCATATCGAGGCAGTCAATAGACCGTGAGACTCCGAACCATTGGGCGACATCATCTGCGGCAGGGCAACCGCTATGCCGAATTTCTTTAACTGCTCTTGTTCTGCCTGTGTTTCTTGCCGTCCGACAATAACGAGCAACCGATCTTGCCACGGCATCACGTGCAACCGCTCACATCCAGACGGCATGTCGGGCAGTTGCACCTGAAACGTGATGCTGCCTGCTCGCAGGTTGAGTAGCGTCAGGCTGCCGCCGGGTTCCACGATAGCTAACCGGTCGACTCCAACGGGCGTGGCCCTCGCCTCACCGGCATATTCCCCGAGTTCAATGCGATTGAGGCTGACGGGATCAAAAATCGCAAGCCGAATCCGGCGGCTGTAATCCTGCTCGCCGCTGGCATCTTGGGGCCCGCCAGTCCGAGCGGCCACTGGCTCAATCGTCACCACACTGCGACCACAAGTTGTCAACCGCTGTTCGCGGCGAGGCATCTCGCATCTGCGCACGATTCGACCATCGGCCATCGAAAGCACGATCGCGGCCTTACCGTCCAACGGGCAGAGACAGAGAAAATCGTCATCGCCGATGAGTTCACCGAGGGCGGGCAACCGATGCCTCGCCCAGAGTAAATCGCCCGTGGCTGGGTCGTGGAGTTGAATCGAGCGATTGAGGTACACAGGCACGCCGGTCGCGAGCGCTCGCACGCCCTGCACGAGCGTCGAGGCGTTAATGTCGTCCGGTTCGGAGATCCGCATGCCCAGGGGCACGTTGCCATTTCTTTGAATGCGTTGCCGAGGCATTCGACCAAACCCCATCGGCACTGCTGCACGAACGTTGGATGTTTCAAAAGACGTCCAAAGCTGCCTCGTTTTCTCGCCATTGCGACTGGCCAACTCGTAGGCGGCAACCAGTGAGCCAGAACGCACAACCACCACTCGCCCAACGGCTGCAGCCTCGACACCCATCGGGTGAAACATTGCAAAAACACCGCCATTTTTCCCATTGGTATCAAGGGCAAAAGGCTCGCCCACCCTGCGCCCGAAGCCATCGGTGGCCACCAACGATGCGGGCTGCGATTCGATGCCTAGTCGCAATCCGGGCACGAACGAACCCGACTCCAGATCCAGCGGAATCGGGGTCACTCGCCGCCGCCCTTCCTCGGGCTTGGCATTGCTGACCTCCACCCTTCCAACGGGCCACGCCGCGCCGAGATCGTTTGTCGCAGCACCTCCTGCAGCAGCAGACACCGGCATGCGATCGGGCGCGTTTGCATTCCCAACTCTTACCTCGGCTGCTGTCTCAGAGCCACTCTGGTTGTTGTCGTGGAATTGCATCAGCAGAAATTCGCGTCGCACGGCCATGTCTCGAGTGGCTTCGCTGCTTGGGGGACTCGCCGCAATCAACTGCCCGAGGTCGTCCACGAGCATCTGCCCGGCCATCTTGCCACTGGCGTGCCTCTTCAATTGTTCAAACAATCGACCTAGACGCACGAGGCGAACGGCGGGGTCAACGATCGCTTTGGTAGATGCAACCTCGCTGGCTCCGAACGCGTTGATCTCCTCTCGCAGAGGTGGAGTCGCCCGAGCGATGATGTCGGACAATCGCCCTTGCATCCAACGCAACTCGCCGACAGACAGCCGGGCATCGGAGGAATCCTCCACCAACGGCATGTCACCGAGAGGCACTTCGGATGGAGTCGAAAGCAGCTGCCGACACGCCTGCCACGCCTCCGGCAGATTGTCCAAACGCAGAAAGCCATCGACGGCAACGCGGAGCATGGACTTTGCTGTAGGCAATCCAGCTATTGGCAATGCCTCGCGCAACTCGAGCGACTCCCGCCACGCCGGCACTGCAGCCGCAAAGTCTCGCTGCATCCCAAAAAGAATTGCCTCCGCGACCACTTCCGCGGGAATGCGGGCTGGCTCCGCGGCGTGCGCCTCCCGAACGCGTTGCAGTCCCCTCGCGATCGCACCGCGATCTAAGTCGAGTTGCCCCTGCCAGAGCGTGGCCCACGAATCCTTGCGCTGATCCTTCTCAAATCGCTGCTTGAGTGCGGTGTCTATCTGCGACTCAAGTGGCACGGCTTGATGAAAGACGTCAAGCGAATCAACTCCCTGCGACACCACCTCGCCACGGTAGGCCAGTAGATTGCCTGGCACAGCACCGCCCCTCGCAGCGGATCGGCCCACGATACTTCCGTTGGAGAGATCGATCTCGATCACTTCTGGAGTGTCCAGCGGCAGAAAGAGACGGCTGGCCGTCAGGATACCTCGGCCACTTGGGCTGGCATCTTCAAGTGCCAGCGGCAGCTCCCACCCTGCCTGTGCGTTCGCCAAAGCCAGCGACTCAACGCTGCGACGCCCAACCAAAATCACATGACCGTTGTGAACTCCTGCCACAGAAAGCCGATCCTTTCTGGGAATCTTCCACTTCTGTTCGCCGGTGCGCAGATCAAGGCAGTAGAGTTCATCCGATTCCTGGGGCGTGAGAACCACGCATCCGCCGGACAGAATCGCCGCAGAATCTCTCCAGCCCAAGGCACTCGGCCCACTGGCATTCACCAACTGGCCGTTGATGATCAGCCGACCCTGCCCCTGAAACCGCACGTTTCCCAAACCAATGCCGTTGAGCCTGTTGCGAGGCTGCGAGAGGGGATAGTTGTAGGCCCACAACAATGTCCGAGTGGCCAGATCGACCGCCACCGCCACACCTTCGCCAGTAGGGCATACCAGCACCCCGTCGGCAAACGATGGCGACAGGCCGGCCAC
>Ga0209500_10000412_pt1 | contig 36849 bp, 30 predicted proteins | sample S_140212_EF_Meta_FD_187323 | JGI IMG/M metagenome (GOLD analysis project Ga0209500, IMG submission 187323) | Freshwater microbial communities from Lake Simoncouche, Canada to study carbon cycling - S_140212_EF_MetaG (SPAdes) (version 2) | ecosystem: Environmental > Aquatic > Freshwater > Lake ...
CTTCGGAGCGGGCATAGGTATGGCGCTTGGAGTACTCCTGGTGCGCTGGCCCGCAGTGGTAGCACTCTTGGTAGTTTTCTTCCACCAGCTTCCAGTTGGCTTGGATCTGGTAAGTCTTGCGGGCGGCCACTTTCGCGTCCCGCCAGCCGTACACCCGGGCCGACACGGCAAAGGCTTCCTGTACATGCGCCAGCCCCAGCGGCTCACGCGCCAGGGTGATGAAAATCATGCCCTCTTCCACGTGCACCCGCGCTTGCTTGAGGGGGAAATCCTCGGCGCGAAAGCCGGGTTCGCTCAGGCGCGCAGCCTGCAACAGGCCCGCGCTGTCATAGGTCCAGGCGTGGTAGGGGCAGACAAAGCGGCCCTGGGCGGCGTGGCCGTGCGCCTGGTCACACAGCCTGGCGCCCCGGTGGCGGCACACGTTGAGCAAGGCCCGCACCTGCCCGTCCTCGCCGCGCACCAGGATGAATGATTCGCCCGCCAGCTCGGCGGTGAAGAAATCCCCCGCTGCGGGCAGCATGCTGGTGTGGCCCACGCAGTGCCAGTGCGCCAGCACAAAGTGCCGCATGTCCCAGGCAAACAGTGCCGGGTCGGTGTAGAAGGCGCGCGGCAGCGCGTGGCCATCTTGGCACTGGGCCAGCGCAGCGCGTACGGCCTCCTGGCCAGAAGCTGCAGGCCTAGGAAAAGCAATTTTTGTTTCAATACTCATGGTGCGCAAGGTTCAGCGCAGCGGCGGCGGCGTGGCGCGCCTGCGCGGTGGGGAATAAAAAGGCCTGTCGACAATCCAGCTGCGCACGTTTCTGCGCTCCCATTGCAGCTCGCGGTTCAGGTAGAGGTCTACCCACATGCTGGCTTTGCTGTCAAAGTGTGGCGCGTTGATTTTGGCGATAGCGATGTTGCGTTTGAGGGTGGGCGACCACAGGGCTGCGGTGATTTCGCCGATTTGCTGGGTATTGGCCTCGTCGGCGTAAATCAGCGAGCCGTGCGCCGGTTTGTTGCCCTCGAGCTCCAAGCCCACGAGCTTACGCCGCACGCCCCGTGCTTTTTCAGCCAGCAGTGCGCGCCGGCCGTTGAAATGGCCTTTGCCGAGCGCCACCGTCCAGTCCAGATTGAGTTCCCAGGGCGAGCTCTCGCGCCCCAGGCGGATGGTGTGGTTGCAAGAAATAAAGTCCACGTGCGGCAGGATGAACCCGGCCTCAATGCGCGCCATCTCCAGCGCCCGGTAACCCATGGGCGTGATGCCCCGCTGGTGGCCTACTTCCATCAAGCGCGTCCACAGGGTGGCAGCGCCCTCGGGGTCAATCCACAACTCATAGCCCAGATCGCCGGTAAACCCGGTGCGCGAGACCATCACCGTGTGGCCCTCAAACTCTTGCTGCAGCATGCCCATGGCGCCCAGGTTTTCCAGCCCCTGCAGGCCCAAGGCCGCCAGCACCGTGTACGAGGTGGGGCCTTGCAGCGCGAGTGCGGCAATGTCGGCGGTGACTTCGCTGATTTCCACGTCATAGCCGATGGCGCAGTCCAGGAACCAGTCGAGCTGGCGTTCGGCGCTGCAAATGCGAAATTCTTGCTCCCCAAAGCGAAAAATCGTGCCGTCGTCGATCACATGGCCTTCGTCGTTGCACCACAGGGTGTAGATGACGCGGTTGACCTTGAGTTTGCGCACGTCGCAGGTGACTACCCGGTTGAGGTAGCGTTCGGCGTCGGGCCCGGCGATGCGGTACTTGACCATGGGCGTGAGGTCAAACAGGGCGCAGGTGTTGCGGATGGCGAAGTATTCGTGCTCGGTGTAGGAGTAAACGTCCGGCGTGGAATAACCGGCCCAGGCGATAAAGGTGTCGTTTTGTATCCAGGGCTTGCTGGCCTCAAAAAAAGGCGTGTGCAGCAGGGGACGGCGGTAGTGGGCGTTGGAGGCGGTGCTAATGGATTCAAATCGCATTTCAATCTCCTTGGCGCAGCACGCAGCGCGCCGCATTGCGCCCGGCAAAGCCCATGACGCCGCCGCCGGGGTGACAGGCTGCACCGCACAAAAACAGGCCGGGCAAGGGTGTTTGGTATTGGTGGCTCTGGGGCAGCGGACGGTTAACAAAAAACTGGTCAAAAGCCAGCGCGCCCTGGTGCCAATGGCCCCCGGCCAGGCCAAACTCCTGCTCCAAGTCTGAAGGCGTGAGCAACTCGGCAGCGACCACCAGGGCGCGAATGCCTGGCGCGTAGCGCTCCAGCGTGGCCAAGGTGTTTTCCAGCAGTGCGGCGCGCGCGGCTGTGGGGTCTGGGCCCAGGTCGTAGGGCACAAATTGCACCAGCGCGGACAAGACGTGTTGCCCGGCGGGCGCCAGGCTGGCGTCGTTCGCCGTGGGCAGGGTGATTTCGAGTGCGGGGTGTTGCGGAATTTCGCGGTATTTGGACGGATTGAAGGCTTTTTCCAGGTAATCCATGCTGGGGCTAATCAGCAAGCGCCCGCCCAGGGCCGCAGCGCTTGCGCCGGTGAAATGCGGCAGGCCGCGCAGCGCCAGGTGCAGTTTGGCCACCAGGCCCTTGGCCCGGAAGTGGTCGATGCGGCGCACAAAACCGGCGTCCAGGTGCTCGGCGCCCAGCAGGTGCAAAAACGTGGTGCGCAGCGCCGCGCTCGACACGACGGTGGCCGCAGCCACCACCTCACCAGACGCCAGGGCCACGCCCACCGCGCGGTCTTGCTCCACCAAAATGCGCGCCACCGGCGTGCCCAGGCGAATTTCCACCCCGGCAGAGCGGCAGGCTTGGGCCAGTGCTTGGGAAAACGCGCCCATGCCGCCTGCGGGCTGGGCCAGCCCCAGGGTTCCGGCACCGTGTTCGCCGGCCAGGCGGTACAGCCAGGTCAGCACCGTGCCGGGCGAGCGCGGGCCGTATTCGGCGCCCAGCGTGGCATCAAAGGCCAGGGCGCCTTTGAGCGCGGGGCTTTGAAAGTTGTCGTCGAGCAGGTCGTAAGCGTTCATGCCGCCAATGCGCAGCAGTTCGCGCATGGACGCTGTGCCCAGCAGGCGCAGGCGCAATGCAAGTTTGAGCATGTCCCAGCGCTCGCTCCAGCGCTGCAAACTCAGGCGCGGTGGTTTGACGCTCAGCAGCGCGTAAAAGAGCGCCGCATACCGACCCATGCGCTGGCGAAACGGGCCGTAAGTGGCTGCGTCATCGCCCAGTGCGCTGCCGCCGGTGACGGTGGCGCTGTCGATGCGCAGGCACGGGCCCGTTTCAGACAGCGCGTGCGTGGCGATGGCAGTGGCGGCAAAGCGCAGGCCGTGCTGCTCCAGCGCAAAGTCGCGCAGCAGGGACTGCGGCAGCGCATGCAGCAGGTGCGCGCAGGCTGACACCTGAAAGCCTGGGGCAAAGCTGCGGGTAATGGCCGCGCCGCCCACCTGCGCTGCCGATTCGAGCACCAGCACCTTGCGCCCCGCGCGCGCCAGGTCCAGGGCGCAGGCCAGGCCGTTGTGGCCCGCACCAATCACGATCACGTCAAAGGCGGCGCTCATGCTGCGGCCTTTCTGCCCAGGTCGCCGAGCACAGTGCGCGCCGCGTTTGCGCCTGGCGCACCCATGACGCCGCCGCCCGGATGTGTGCTCGAACCACACATATACAGCCCTTTGATGGGTGAGCGGTATTGCGCGTAGCCGGGAATCGGGCGGTTGAAAAGCAGCTGGTCCATGGTGAGCTCGCCTTGGAAGATATTGCCCTCGGTCAGGCCGATTTCGTTTTCAATGTCCCAGGGTGAGCGGATCTCGGCGTGGCGGATCAGGCTTTTGAAGTTGGGGCTGTGCTCGGCAATGGCGTTGATCACGGTGTCGCCAAAGGCCTGGCGCTTTTCGGCGGTCCAGGGGCCGTCGGCCAGGTGGTAGGGCGCGTACTGCACAAACACCGACATATAGTGCTTGCCCTCGGGCGCCATGGTGGGGTCGATGATGGAGGGCATGAGCATGTCCACATACGGGTGGCTAGACCAGCGGCCGGCCTTCCAGTCGTCGTAGCCGCGCTCGATATCGTCCATGGTCTCCGAGATGTGCATATCGCCCTTGATGGCGGGCGAGTCCGGTGGCAGGGCAGGGAAGTGGGGCAGGCCGTCAAGCGCGATGTTGAGCTTGCCCGAGGAGCCGCGAATTTTGAAGCGCCGCACCAGATCGACAAAGTCGCTGGGCAGCTCTTTTTCGTCCACCGTGTCGAGGAAAGTGCGTTTGACATCCATATTGGAGATCACGGTGCTGGCGTACAACTCCTCGCCGCTGGCCAGGGCGACGCCATAAGCGCGGCCGTTGCGCGAGAGTATTTTTTCCACCCCGGCTTCGACCCGGATTTCGCCGCCGCTGGCACGCAGCGAGTCGCCCATGGCGCGGGTGACGGCACCCATGCCCCCGCGCGCAAAGCCCCACGAGCCCACAGCGTCGTCAATATCGCCCATGTAGTGGTGCAGCAGTACATAGGCCGTGCCCGGCGAACGCGGCCCCAGGGCGGTGCCGATGATGGAACTGCCCGCCAGCGTGGCCTTGATCAGGTCGTTCTCGAAATACTCATCCAAGTAGTCGGCCGCGCTCATGGTCCAAAAGCGGATGGTGTCGTGCATGCGCTCGTCGCCCAAGCCATGAAAGCGCTGCCCCAGGTAGAGCAACTCCATCAGGTCGCTGGACTTGAAGGCGGTTGGGTCCGGCGGCGTGCGCATGAGCAAGGGCTTGATGAACTTGCACTGGCGCATGACGTCGCGAGAAAAGCGCTCGTAGGCTTCGGCATCGCGCTTGGAGTGGCGGGCATATTCGCGCCGCTGTGCGTCATGGTCGGGGTAAGTGGCCAGGTGGCGTCCGTCCTTGGTCAGCGCCGCACCGCCGCCATAGGGAATGACTTGCAGGCCGTATTTTGGTAACTCCAGCGCGCGCATGATCTCCGGGCGCAGCAGGCTGCAAACGTAGGAACAGTTGGAGTAAGTGAATTCCGGGTGCAAGCTGCGGCTCACAGCGGCGCCGCCAATATAGTCGTTGCGCTCGAGCACCAGCACCTTGAGGCCGGCGCGGGCCAGGTATCCCGCGCTGACCAGACCATTGTGGCCAGAGCCCACTACGATCACGTCGTAGCGCTGGCGCTGTGCGGGTGAAGAACTTGTCATGCGGGGGCTCCGTGGACCGGGCCTGGCGCGGATCGACAGGCTAAAGATTGGCCTTACTGTACGTTTGTTTAATATAAATATCAAGCTCGGAGGGGCTCAATACGGGTTTGTACCAGTGCGAAATGGGCTGGCACGGGGAGCTTGTCTTACTATACTATCGTTCAACAATAGGCGATTGGCATACCCGCCAGTCGCCTGCATTGCGGAAGTCTTACCCATGGCCTATCCCCTGTCTGACGCAGCGCTCCAGTGGCAACGCACGGCCCGCGCCTTTGCCGATGAGGTGCTCATGCCCCACGAGGAAACAGCCGAGTTCAACGACGGCGAATTGCCCCCGGCGGTGTACCAGCACCACAAGCAAACGGCCTTGGAGTTGGGTTTTCCGCTGATGGACGCACCCCTGTCCTATGGCGGCCTGGCTTTGCCCATGTTGACGCAGGTGGTGGTGTGGGAGCAACTCGGGCGCGTGACCAATGCCTTGAGCTGGTGCATGTCCGAGGTGCACGCCTGGATGTTCGAGGCTTGCAACGCCGACCAAATTGAGCGCTATATCTTGCCCATGATGCAGGGCCTGCGCCGCGAGTGCTACGCCATCACCGAGGCCGAGGCCGGTTCGGACAACACCGCCATTGCCAGTGTGGCCCGGCGCGTGGGCGATGATTACTTGATCAGCGGAGAAAAGTGGTTTGTCACCAGTGCCAACAAAGCCGACTTTCTGTTCTTTCAGGCGGTGGTGGACGAGGGCAGGGACGAAGGCGATGGCGCCAGCGGCCAGCACGCCCTGTTTTTCATGGACAAGGAGAGTGCGGGCATTGAGATGCTGGACAACCCGCTGTTTGGCCACACTTATTCCTCGCACCACCCGACCTATGCTTTCCGGGACGTACGGGTGTCTGCCGCCAACCGCATCGGTGCTTGCGGCGCGGGCATGGATTTCACGCGCAGCTGGTTTCGCCGCGAACGCCTGATGATTGCCGCTCGCTGCTGCGGTGCGGCCGCTCGCTTGATTGACCTGGCTAGCGCGTTTGCGCAATCGCGGGTGGTCTCGGGCCATCCGATTTCGCAATACCAGCTGATCCAGGCCATGCTGGCCGACAGTATCACCGAACTGTGGGCCGCACGCCTCATGACTTACGAGGCCGCAGCAATGCAAGACCGGGGCGAAGACCTGGCCTTGATCCATACCCATTGCTCCATGGCCAAGCTCTACGCCTCCGAGATGGCCAACCGGGTGGCCGACCGGGTGGTGCAAATTTTTGGTGGCCGGGGCTATATGCGCAGCAACCCGGCGCAGCGCTTTTTTCGCGAACTGCGTGTGGACCGTATCTGGGAAGGCACCAGCGAAATCCAGCGCCTCATCATCGCGCGCAGTCTGCTCAAGCGCGGCGTGGACGGGATGATTGGCTTATGAGCACCCTGCCAAATTCGAACAACCGTTCGGCCGAGCCTCTGCTGGGCGAAGAAGGCTTTTTGCAAATCGTGGACGTGAGCAAAAAATTTGGCGAAGTCACCGTGGTGGACCGGCTGCACCTGTCGGTGCGGCGCAAGGAGTTTTTTGCTTTGCTGGGCAGCTCAGGTTGTGGCAAGTCCACCTTGCTGCGCATCATGGCCGGGCTTGAGACGCCCAGCAGTGGCCGCGTAATTTTGGATGGCCAGGACATTACCGATTTGCCCGCCCACCGCAGGCCGGTGAACATGATGTTCCAGTCCTACGCCTTGTTTCCCCACATGAATGTCAGCGCCAACGTGGCCTATGGCCTCAAGCGCGAAGGCGTGGCGCGCCCGGAGCGTGAAGAGCGGGTGCGCGAAGTGCTTGAGCTGGTGCAAATGGGGGCGTATGCCAGCCACATGCCCTCGCAGCTCTCGGGCGGACAGCAGCAGCGCGTGGCGCTGGCGCGCAGTCTGGTCAAAAGCCCCAAGTTGCTGCTCTTGGACGAGCCCATGTCGGCACTGGACAAGAAAATCCGCCAGAAAACCCAGTTTGAACTGGGTACGATTTTGCAAAAGGTGGGCGTGACGTGCGTGATGGTGACGCACGACCAGGAAGAGGCCATGACCATGGCCGACCGTCTTGCGGTGATGAGCGAGGGCGCCATTGTGCAATTGGGCACGCCCGAAAACGTGTACGAGGCGCCCAGCACGCGCTTCGCTGCGGAGTTCATTGGCTCGACCAATGTATTTACCGGCACGCTGGCCCAGGACGGTGGCAGTGCGCTGTATTGTGGCGAGCTCGAGCGGCCCTTGGAGCTGGGCTTTGCCATGGCCAACGCGCGCCAGGGACACGCAGTGCAGGTGTCCATCCGGCCCGAGCGCATTCGCCTGTCTTTGCCCGCCAGCGACGCGCAAGCATCGACCAATAACAGCGCGTTGGGCGTGGTGGAGCAAATTGGCTATATGGGCAGCTACACGCTGTACTACCTGCGCCTGCCTTCGAGCCGCGTGGTGATGGTGCATGTGCCACGTGAAATTTTGGTCGCTTTTGACCATGAGCCCGACTATGGCGACATCATGCAACTGCGCTGGTCGGTGCGCAGCCTGGTGGTTTTGAGCTGACATGGCGCGCACCACCCAGCCTTTCTATCAGCGCGCACTTTTGCGCTGGATGCCGGGGGCCAAAGGATGGGCCATCGGCCTGCCGTTTGCGTTTTTGCTGGTGTTTTTCATGCTGCCGTTTTTGATGGTGCTGAAAATCAGCTTTGCCGAGTCCACCATGGACGTGCCGCCTTTTACCCATTTGCTGGTGCTGGGGCAGGACAAGCTGACGGTCTTGCTCAATTTCGAGAGCTATCTGACCATCGTGCAGGACGACATTTACTTCGCCGCTTACGCGAGCTCACTCACGGTGGCGTTTTTCACTACGTTTTTTTGCTTGTTGGTGGGCTACCCGACGGCGCTGCTGATTGCCAACGCCCGCCCAGCGCTGCGCAACCTGCTGCTGATGGGCATCATCTTGCCTTTTTGGACGTCCTATCTGGTGCGTGTGTATGCCTGGATTGGCATTTTGAAAGACCAAGGTCTGGCCAACCGCCTGCTGATGCACCTGGGCCTGAGCGACACGCCGCTGGCGCTAATGCACAACACCTTTGGCCTTTACGTGGGCATGGTGTATTCCTACTTGCCCTATATGGTGCTGCCGATGTACGCATTTTTGGTCAAGATGGACGCCAGCCTGCCCGAGGCCGCGCGCGACCTGGGCGCCAAGCCATGGGAGGTGTTTTTTACCATCACCTTGCCCCTGTCGCTTCCGGGCATGTCGGCGGGCTGTTTGTTGGTGTTCATCCCCTCGGTGGGCGAGTATGTGATTCCCGAGTTGTTGGGCAGTTCGCAAGACCTGATGATCGGGCGGGTGATGTGGTCGGACTTCTTTAACAGCATCGCCTGGCCCTTGGCCTCGGCGGCGACCTGTGTCATGGTGGCGCTGCTGCTGCTGCCCATGGCCTGGTTTCAGCGTGTGCAAAACCGCGAGCCGCAGGCGCTATGAAACATTTGAGGCGCCACCTAGGCAGCGGCTTTCTTGCGCTGGTGTTTCTGTTTTTTTACTTGCCCATCCTCAGTGTGGTGGTGTATTCCTTCAACGAATCGGTGATCGCCAGCCAGTGGACGCATTTTTCGCTTAAGTGGTACGCAAAGCTGTTGGGTGACAGCGAAATTCTGGACGCCTGCCGCACCAGCCTGGAACTGGCGCTGGCCACTGCCTGCAGCTCTGTGGTGATTGGCGCTTGGATTGGCTACGTGCTGGCCAATTACCGGCGATTCTGGGGAAGCACCTTGTTTGTTGCCATGGTGAACGCGCCCTTGGTCTTGCCCGAGGTGATTTCGGGCATTTCCTTATTGCTGCTGTTCGTGTCGCTGGAGCAAACCCTGGGCTGGCCGCAGGGGCGCGGCATGGCCACCATGTGGATTGGCCACACCATGTTGTGTGTTTCCTATGTCGCCATCACCGTGCAAGCCCGCTTGTCGGCCATGGACAAGTCCCTGACCGAAGCCGCGCGCGACCTGGGTGCACCGCCGCTGCGGGTCTTCTTTGACATCACCTTGCCGCTGATAGCGCCCTCGCTCCTGGCGGGATGGGTGTTGTCGCTGACGATTTCCCTGGACGATGTCATCATGTCGGCCTTTTTGTCGGGCCCGGAAACCACCACCTTGCCCTTGGCATTGCTATCGCGCATGCGCTTAGGCCTCAACCCCGAAATCAATGCCATTGGCACCTTGATCATTGCCGTGGTCACGCTGGGAGTGGTGGCCAATAGCTATTACCTTATGAAGCGCGAACAGCGCCAGGCGCGCCACCTGCGCATGGCCGTACTCAACACCAGCAGCGAAGGCAGGGTGGCGCAATCGCCCCCCACCTGAAGAGCCACCAAAGGCGCTTTTACCCAGTCGCCAGGCGCGCCCCAAGTCAATCCACTTTTGTTTTATTTAAAAGCCGTAGCAGGAATCCACCATGACAAGTCCCACCCAAGCCGCAAGCGGCACCGATCCCCAAGCCTTCTGGATGCACCCCTGGGAATACATGCCCACGGCCCACGCTGCCCAGCGCACCGTCATCAGCCAGGCTGAAGGCATCTATGTGCAGGACGACACCGGCGCACGCATGATTGACGGCCCGGCCGGTATGTGGTGCACCCAGATCGGCTATGGCCGCCAGGAAATGGCCGACGCCATTGCGGCCCAAGCCGTCAAGCTCAGCTATGTCAATCCCTTTGCGCTGAGCGCCGGCCCCCCGGCTGAACTGGCTCAGCGGCTGGCGCACATGGCGCCCGGCGCTATGAACCATGTCTTTTTTACGACCGGTGGCACCACGGCGGTAGAAACCGCTTTGCGCTTTGTGCACTACTACAACAACGTGCTGGGCCGCCCCGGCAAGAAACACCTGATCTCGCTTGCCGACGCCTACCATGGCAGCAGCTACCTGACCGGCATGGTGGCCGGCAAAGACCGCGACAAAAGCTACCTCGATAGCACCATGGCCCAGGTGCATTTGCTCTCCAGCGTCAACCCCAAGCGCCGCCCAGCGGGCATGAGCGTAGAAGCGTTTTGCAGCGCCCGCGTGGACGAGCTCGAAGCCAAGATTCTGGAAATAGGCGCCGACAAAGTGGGCGCTTTTATCGCCGAGCCTGTGCAAGCATCGGGCGGCGTCATCGTGGCACCTGATGGCTATTTCAAGCGCGCCTGGGAGGTCTGCCGCAAGCACGACGTCTTGTTCATTGCCGACGAGGTGGTTACCGCTTTCGGTCGCCTAGGCCACTGGTTTGCAAGCAAAGAGGTGTTTGGCGTTGAGCCTGACCTGGTGACCTGCGCCAAGGGCATCACCTCGGGCTATTTGCCACTGGGCGCGTGCCTGGTTTCGGATCGGATATTTGACCAAGTGGCTGCCGACAAGGCGCGCGGTGGCTCCTTTGCCCACGGTTATACCAATTCTGGCCACCCGGTGTGCACCGTGGCGGCCCTCAAAAACATCGAGATCATCGAGCGCGAAGACCTGCTGGGCAATGTGCGGGCACTGGCGCCCCATTTTCAGGAGCGCCTGCGTTCTTTGCGCGATATCCCGCTGGTGTTTGACACCCGGGGCGTGGGTCTGCTGGGTTGCGTGGAATGCACGGTGCGCGGTGTAGAGCACAGCGGCCTGTCGCCCGAAGCGCTTTTGGCCATCGACGTAGATCTTGGTGCGCGCATAGACCGCCATTGCCAGGAATTGGGCCTGATGCTGCGCCCCATCGTCAACCAGTGCGTGTTTTCACCACCCCTCATCATCACCCGCGCCCAGATCGATGAAATGTTTGACATCATGCGCGAGGGCATTGTGCGCACCCTGCGCGATATCGAGGTGGAACTCGGCTACACCGTGGTTTAAAAACTACCAGGCCCGCTTGCGCAGGCCCAGGCATATTCAAACAATTGCGCGGCTAGCGGCCAGATTTGTAGCGCAGCCACAGCTTGTTGGTGGCGCGTAGCAAATCGGTCTCTTGGGGCTTGTAGGTGAAGTACTCCGCCATTTGTGCCTCGCTGGGGAACAAATACGGGTCGTTCAACAACTCGGGTTTGATCATGGACCGCGCGGCCAGAACAGCTGTGGTGTAGGTGATTTCATTGTTGGTCTCGGCGGCAATTTCAGGGCTAAGCAAGAAATTGATCCACTTGTGTGCCGCATCCTTGTTGTTGGAGTCTTTGGGGATGCCCATGAGCGTGAACCACAGGCCGGTAGCGCCTTTGGGCGTGGCGTAGCGGATGTCGTAATCCTTGCCTGCGGCCTTGGCGCGACGCTTCATCACGCTAAAGTCCCCGGACCAGCCGGTGGAGATGCAAATATCGCCGGTAGAAAAGTCCAGGATCACATTGTTTGAAAACATCTTCACATAGGGCCTGATCTTGGCGAGCTCTTTGAACGCGTCTTCTGTATCCGAGATCTTGGTGCTGTTGGGGTCGCGGCCCATATAGGCCAGCATGGTGCTGGCCTCGCTGGGCTGGTCGATCAAGGCGATGCCGCATTTTTGCAAGCGCTTGGCGTTTTCGGGATTGAACAGCAGGTCAAAGTTCAAAGGCGGCAGTTCGCCGCCCCAGGCTTGCTTGGCCTTGGTCACATTGACGATCAGGCCTTCGGTGCCCCAGACATAGGGCACGCCGTATTTGTTGCCCACATCGTTTTTGGCGGTGTGCGCCATCACCATCGGGTCCAGGTACTGCTTGTTGGGAATTTTGGACCAGTCAATGGGCTCGTAAACGCCGGCCTTGATCTGCTTGGCCATGTAATTGGAGCTGGGGTACACCACGTCATAGCCGCTGTTGCCGCTGAGCAGCTTGGCTTGCAAGGTGTCGTCACTGTCCAAAATGCTGTAAATCACCTTGATGCCCGTGGCTTTTTCAAACTTGGCCACCACCTCTGGGCCAATGTATTCGGACCAGTTCAGCACCTTGAGTGTGCCCTGGGCATAGCCCATGCTGGTCGCACATAAGAGTAAAACGGTGCCCAGCCAACGCGCGAGCCGAGGAAAAACAGACTTGGCCATCATGAAAACCTTTCTGGAAAGTAGGTGCTCGCCTTGGGAACCCGCATGAACCGCCTCCGGATCACCAAAATGGCGAATACCCAGGCGCTAAATTCCATACTACTAGCTATTCGTTCAATAAGGCCTAGGGGTTTGCACCCAGTCTTGCATCTGACTGTTCTCATTGGGAAAGCAAGGGTTTTCCCCTGCGGGAATTGCACTATTTGGCGGCTCAAGGAATGACCACGCTGGCGCAGGGCGTGGTATCGTGCATGCTACTTTTGGCGCACAGGCCATCGTCTCGGTTCAGGGTTCAGCGGATCAAATGGCGTAGCTTTTGCGTTGTAATGCGGCAGGGGCGCGTTCAAGCCGCCCGATTTGTGTTTTTAACTATCAGGAGTGAGATATGCGCTTTCAGAAAAAATTGTGTGTCATTGCCGTTGCGAGCCTGTTTCCTGTGGCCAGCGCGCTTGCCCAAACCAGCGCCGACACGCGCAAAGAAATTGATGCACTGAAGGCCCAGTTGCAGCTCCTGCAGGAAAAACTCGAAGCTCTGAGCGCCGCCACCGGTGAGGGTTCACCTTTGTCGCAGCAAGTCAACCGCCTTGAGCAAAAGATCGACCTGTCGCAAACCACATCCGAGGCGTCGGGCTTCTCGGGGATGAAGATTAATGGTGTGACTGAGGCCGCTTACAAATACAACGATTTCGATAAGAAACATGATTTCAGTGCGGGCTCGGGCTACAACGTCGGTGAGTTTGGCATGGTCCAAATCACCAAGGAATCCCAAGACGGTGAAGGCATTGATTGGACTTTGCGACTCCTGCCTGGTGGCGCGCCTTTGGTCCACGAGGCTTCACTCTCCATTCCGCTGAACAAAGAAAATCGCATCATTGCAGGATTGATCCCCGACTTCCAGGGCTATGAATTTGCCTTTGCAAACGCAAATTCAACCCTGGGCAATCAGTTTATTACCCACAACGCCCTCTACGACTTGGCAGGCGCCACGGTCTACACGGGTTTGGGCATGTCCCACACTTTTCAGGCTGGCAAGTACGCATTCAAGTGGTTGGTGGGTAACGTGGACAAGGGGGGTGACGACAGTTCCATTTCATACGGCACTGACCCGGCGACCGGCCTTCCACTGGCTGCTGCCCCAACGAACGCGTCCACAGTGGCTTTGGCGTACCGGCTAGATTACTACCCCGATGACGCCACTTACATAGGCTTGTCGGGGCTGCATGGTTCCAGCAACCGAAGTTTCAACATCATGGCCGTTGACGCAGGTTATACGCGCGGCGACTGGCAATACAACGGCCAGGTCACAGTGGGTGAAATGCTGCGTGCCGCTGCCAATGGCGGCAAAGCCCGATGGGCTGGGGTTTCTGGCTTCGTGGGCTACAAAATTGTTCCTCGCCTGCAACTTCTGGCCCGGGCGGACTACATTCAGAACCGTGCCAATGGCGGTGGAACCTACTATGACAACGGCGGAACTTTTGGCAATGGACTGGGGCCAGAACTAAATACGGCAGGTGAGTTTGCTTTGGATGATCTCGGCTACGCCACCACCGGCGCGAACCTCACCCGCCTGACCTTTGGCACGAACTACCAGATCAACGCCAACACCCAGTGGAAAACGGAGTACCGGCTGGACCAGTCCAGCGGCTACAACTTCGTGACTACCGACGCAGACACGACGACGTACTCCAAAACCAAGACGTCCTGGGGAACATCCCTCGTTCTGTCCTTCTAAACGACTACCGCCGCCCAACCTTGCGGTTTGGCGGCGGCGTTTTGCCAGCGCGGTGTTCGCCGCCGCTTAATCCCCGCCCACTTCTGGCGTCGGTTGGCGCAACTGCCAGACGATGTGCGCCAGCAGCGCCACGAACACTATGGCGCCCCCGAGCACCGTGCGTTGGCTGGGAATCTCGTTGTGGATGAGCCAGACCCAGAGCGGCCCGAGCACGGGCTCAGCAATGCCGATCAGCGCCGCAATGGCCGAGGGCAGCAAGCGTGCGCCGGTGACAAAAAGCGCAAGCCCTAAGCCCAGGTTCAGCGCGCCGAAGGCAAACAGCAGCGCCCCGTCTGTAGCGCTCACCGCAAAGCCGCTCACCATATTGGCTGAAACGCAGGCGGCAATCATGGTGCCCAGGCACACGGCGGGCATCATGGCCACGTCCGCATGGCGCCGGGTGATGACGGTGGCAGTGGCAAAGGCCAGCGCAATCAGCAGCGCCAGGCCGTCCCCAATGGGCGACACATTGCCGCCAAAAGACTCCGAGACCATGACCGCCACACCGGCGATTACGGCAGCAATCGCAATCCAGGTGGCGCGCGGTATGTGCTCGCGAAAGAACAAAAAGGCCATCAGCGCGGCAATCAGCGGCACGCCGGCTTGCAGCAGCAGTACATTGGCCACCGTGGTGTAGGCCAGCGCCACCACAAAGCAGGTTGACGCCAGTGCAAAACACGCCGCCACGCCCACGCCGGGCCAGCCCATGGCCAGAAACAGCGCCACCGTAGCCTTGCGCCCGTTTTGCCAAAGCATGAAGCCCATCAAAAAACTGGCTGCAAATACTGAGCGCCAAAACACCACGGTCCAGCTGTCGCTGACCGTCAAAAACCGCGCGATGGCGCCGCCAAAGCTCCAGGCCGTCGCCGACCCGAAGACCAGCCACGCGCCGCGCACGTCCAGGGATCGGGTGCCCATGGGCTACTCGGCGCCTAGGCGCTGGATCAACTCTATCTTGTAGCCGTCGGGGTCGGTCACAAAGGCGATTTGTGTGGTGCCGCCCTTGACCGGGCCGGGCGCACGCGTCACCTGGCCGCCAGCGGCCGTGATGCGCTCGCAGGCCGCGTAGATGTCGCTCATGCCCAGGGCGATATGGCCGTAGGCGCTGCCCATGTCGTAACTCTCCACGCCCCAGTTGTAGGTGAGCTCTAACTCGGCGTGGTCAGGGTTGCTGCCAAAACCGACAAAGGCCAGCGTGTACTTGTATTCGGGGTTGTCCGAGGTGCGCAGCAGCTTCATGCCGATGACCTGGGTGTAGAAATCAATGGAGCGCTGGAGATTGCCAACGCGCAGCATGGTGTGGAGGATTTTCATACGACCATTGTCACTCAGACGATAGGCGTTTTTTTTATCCCAGTGCGACCCCATTAGTGCTTGAACTCGAACACCAGGCAGGTGGTGGTAGCGTGCGCGTAGAGCGTGCCGTCCGGCCCAAAGAGGCGCCCCTCGGCGGTGGCGAGCTGGCGTCCGCAGTGAATAACCTTGCCCTCGGCGCGCACTCGCTGCACCTTGGGGCCAATGGCTTTGACAATGTTGACCCCAATCTCGGCGGTGGTGTAGCCGCGCCCCACTGGCATCAGGGTGTGGACCGCGCAGCCCAGGGCTGAGTCCAGCAAGGTGGCGTACCAGCCGCCGTGGATGCCACCCATGGGATTTTGGTGCGCCGGGCCGGGGCGCCCCTGAAAGACGGCGCGGCCGGCTTCGACCTCCACCATGCCGAAGTCCAGGGTTTTGGCGATGGACGAATAGGGAAGCTCGCCACGCAGCATGGATTGCATCGCCTCCAGGCCGCTGAGGTGCATTACCTGCTCGGGTCGGGCCACGCCGGGTCCGGGGCCGGCCTCCAGTCGAACTGCGATTTCGGCTTCTTGGGCGAGCCAGGTGGCGAGGGTCTGGGAATGGGGCATGTGTTGGACGCTTGTGTGCAAATCAAACATCAATTCTAGAAGCGCACCCGCCGCCAGCGAGGTGCGGGGAGGTGCCTTGGCGACAGCAAGGCATGGGCCACAATGCCTGCTTTTGTACTCGCCTAAGCCGCATGACCTATTTCACCAAAATCGTTTTGTTCACCGACGTGGACGGCCGCGCCCGATTCAAGGACGAAAGTGTAGCGCTGGACCAGGGCACGCCCCAGACCCAGTTGTCCGAACTGTTTGCCAGCGGCGGCTACCAGCTGCGCACCAGCCCGGTGGGGTTTCGCAGCAGCTTTCATTGCACCGGCGCACCGCAATGGGTTTTTATCCTGGGCGGGCAGATGGAAATTGGGATCCAAGGCGGCGTCTCGCGCGTGTTTGGCCCAGGCGAACACTTTTTCAGTGCGGACGTGCTACCCGTTGGCGCCACCTTCGATGCGGCGGTTCACGGCCACTGGAGTCGCCAAGTCGGGCCAGATCCCTTGGTGACGCTGTTTTTGCGGACTTAGGGTAAATGACTAGGGTGGTACGCCACAAGTCGCACGGGGTTGTGGAAATCGCTGACAGAATCCAAGCACATGCTCCGCTTCCTCTTTACCCGCTTGGGCTTGGTCGTTCCCACCTTTTTTGGAATGACTCTGCTGGCCTTCTTTTTGATTCGCTTGGTTCCCGGCGATCCGATCGAAACGCTTGCCGGCGAACGCGGCATTGACGCAGCGCGCCACGCGCTGCTGCTCAAGGAGTATGGGCTCGATCAGCCTCTTTTTACCCAGTACGGGATCTACATCAGCAAAGTCTTGCACGGCGATTTGGGCAAGTCCATCATCACCCAAGAGCGGGTGCTTAACGAGTTTTTGGCACTTTTTCCGGCCACCATCGAACTGGCCTTGTGTGCCATGGTGTTCGCCTTGCTCATTGGTATTCCGGCGGGAATTCTGGCTGCGGTCAAGCGTAATTCCTTGTTGGACCACGGGGTGATGGGGGTGTCGCTTGCCGGGTACTCCATGCCGATTTTTTGGTGGGGTTTGCTGCTGATTTTGCTTTTCTCTGTCAAATTGGATTTAACGCCGGTGTCGGGCCGCATTGCCGTGCAATTTTTCATCGAGCCGACCACCGGCTTTTTGCTGATCGACAGCGCCATGTCGGGTCAAAAAGGGGCGTTTTGGTCCAGTCTGGCGCATCTGGCCTTGCCCACCGTCGTATTGGGTACCAACCCCTTGGCCGTGATTGCGCGCATGACACGCTCTGCCATGTTGGAGGTTTTGGGGGAAGACTACATTCGAACCGCGCGGGCCAAGGGTCTGTCGCCCCTGCGGGTCGTCGCCTTGCACGCGCTGCGCAACGCCTTGATTCCGGTGGTCACCGTCATTGGACTGCAAGTGGGCGTTTTGTTTACCGGCGCGATCCTGACCGAAACCATCTTTTCCTGGCCGGGGGTGGGTAAATGGTTAATCGAAGCCATTAGTCGGCGCGATTACCCAGTTTTGCAAGGCGGCATGCTGCTGCTGGGTTTGGTTGTTATGGCGGTCAATCTGCTGGTTGACCTGAGTTATGGCCTGATTAACCCACGCATTCGGCACCAAAAATGAGCGTGCTGCCCCCTCCCGCAGACACCGTGCCCTGGCCAGCGGCCGACCGGCCTTGGCAGGAGTTTTGGCGATACTTCCGCGCCAGTCGGGGCGCGATGCTGGGGCTGGTCATCGTTGCCTTGGTCGTGCTGGTGGCAGTATTGGCGCCTTGGATTGCGCCGTATGCACCCGACGTGACCGACAACAAGGTCTTTTTGCTGCCGCCGGCTTGGCAGGCCGGGGGGCAGTCCGCCCACTTGTTGGGCACGGATGCGATTGGGCGGGACATGTTGTCGCGGCTCATGCATGGTGCGCGGCTGTCCTTGCTCATTGGCTTGGCGGTGGTCACGGTGTCGGTCATTGTGGGCACGGCACTTGGCATGTTGGCTGGCTATGTGCGAGGCTTATTTGAGATTGCCGTCATGCGCTTGATGGACATCATCCTCACGCTGCCCAGTCTATTGCTTGCGATTGTGATTGTGGCGATCTTGGGCCCGGGTTTGGTCAATGCGATGTTGGCAGTGGCCATTGTGGTGCTGCCCCACTATGTGCGCATCACCCGCGCTGCGGTGATTTCCGAAGCGGCGCGCGACTATGTCACGGCGGCACGTATGGGTGGGGCCAGCCATTGGCGTTTGATGGTCAGCGAAATTTTGCCTAACTGCACTGCACCACTGATTGTGCAGGCGTCTTTGGGTATTTCTACCGCGATCTTGGACGCGGCAGCGCTAGGCTTTTTAGGGCTTGGCGCGCAACCGCCCTCACCGGAGTGGGGCACCATGTTGGCCGATGCACGGGAGTTTGTCGTGCGCGCTTGGTGGGTGGTCACCTTTCCGGGCTTGGCCATTTTGGTCACGGTCTTGGCCTTTAATTTGCTTGGGGACGGCTTGCGCGACGCGCTAGACCCAAAGCTAAAAAACTAGGGACAAAGGGCGCCATGGCCTTGTTGGAAATAGAAAACTTGTCGGTGGACTTCGTCTCCCACCACGGTGTCTTGCATGCAGTACAAGACCTCCATTTGTCGGTGGATGAGGGCGACGTGCTTGCCATTGTGGGTGAGTCGGGATCAGGCAAAAGCGTGGCGATGTTGGCGCTCATGGGCTTGGTGCCATTTCCTGGGCAGGTGCGGGCCAAGAGCCTGCGTTTTGACGGACAAGACTTGCTGACCATGGATTCGGCCCACCGCCGACGCACCATCGGTAGGGATGTGGCCATGATTTTTCAAGATCCGACGACCAGTTTGAACCCCTGCTTTACCGTGGGCTTCCAATTGGCCGAGACGCTTAGGCTGCATTTGGGGCTAAACCGGGCAGCGGCCAAGCGCCGAGCCATTGAGTTGCTGGAACAAGTGGGCATACCGGCGCCTGAAACACGATTAGCGGCTTATCCGCACCAGCTCTCAGGCGGCATGAGCCAGAGGGTAATGATCGCCATGGCGGTGGCGTGCAACCCCAAGCTGCTGATCGCCGATGAACCCACGACGGCGCTTGACGTGACGGTTCAAGCGCAAATTTTGGACTTGTTGCAAAGTCTTCAGAAAGACCGGGGCATGGCGCTGGTGCTAATTACCCACAATATGGGCGTGGTGTGCGAAATGGCGCAGCGCGTTGCCGTGATGTACGCCGGGCAAATGGTCGAATCAGGCAGCGTCCAGGACTTGTTTTCCACACCGGCGCATCCTTACACCGAGGCCTTGCTCAAGGCCATGCCCCAGCGCAGCGATGGCCATAGTCGCTTGGCCACCATACCCGGCCTGGTGCCCGGAATGCACGACCGGCCCGGCGCTTGTTTGTTTGCGCCGCGCTGCGTTTATGTGCAAGCCAGCTGCGTAAGCCAAAAGCCATTGGTGGGCGAACACGCGGCGGGCGTGCGTTGCCATTTTCCTTTGCAAGCACAGGCGCACCGATGAACCTACACAGCGCGCAAAACCCCTCGGCCACTGCCGCAACGCCCCTGGTGCAAGCCCAAGGGTTGGAGCAGGTTTACCGCGTAGGCGGCGGCTTGTTTCGAAAATCCATGGCCTTGCAAGCAGTCAGCGGCGTGGGTTTTTCGGTAGCTGCGGGCCGCACCTTGGCGGTGGTGGGGGAGTCAGGCTGCGGCAAGTCCACTTTGGCTCGCATGGTTTCCTTGATTGAGGCGCCTACCGCAGGCCAGTTGTTGATTGGCGGCGAGGACGCGGTGCGCTGCGGCCCCGCCCAGCACCAAGGTCTGCGCCAGCAAGTGCAGCTGGTGTTCCAAAACCCCTATGGATCGCTCAACCCACGTAAGCGCATAGGCCAGATTTTGGAGGCCCCCTTGGAAATCAACCGCCGCATGGGCGCAGCACAGCGTCGCGTGCTGGCGCTGGAGATGTTGCTCAAGGTTGGATTGCGTCCAGAACACTACGACCGTTATCCACACATGTTTTCGGGTGGTCAACGCCAGCGCATCGCCATCGCGCGTGCCCTGATGCTGCAGCCCGCGCTGCTTGTGGCAGACGAACCGGTGTCTGCCTTGGACGTCTCGGTCCAAGCCCAGATCTTGAATGTGCTGGCTGATCTGCAGCGCGACATGGGGCTGGCCTATTTGTTTATTTCACATGACTTGGGTGTGGTGCGCCACATTGCGCACGATGTCATGGTGATGTACCTTGGTCACGCGGTCGAGCAAGGCGAAAAAAACACCATTTTCGAGCGTCCATTGCACCCCTATACCCAGGCGCTTATAGCGGCCACGCCCAGCGTGCAATTGGGCGCGCTCAGGTCGGCAAAACGCATCGTGCTTCAGGGCGAATTGCCCTCGCCCTTGAATCCGCCCAAGGGCTGTGTTTTTTCTACCCGTTGTCCGCTGGCCAACGCCCGTTGCCACCAAGAACGGCCCGCCTTGCAGTGGGTAGAAAACCGCTCGGTGGCTTGCCACGAGGCCCAACATACCGCATCGCTTATCCAACCCGCTGCGCATGCAGCTTTCACCACTCTGAAGGAGTAGCACCATGTCTCTTAACTTGCCCGCGACCCCATTTTTGCGCAGACACCGGCTTGCGCTGGCCTGTGCCTTGGCGCTGCCAGCGGCGCTGTCGCTTGTGCCTGCGGCGGCAAAAACACTGGTCTATTGTTCCGAGGGAAGTCCAGAAAATTTCTATCCCGGGGTGAACACCACTGGCACGTCTTTCGACGTGTCAGAGCAGATATACGACAACATTGTTGGTTTTGAGCATGGTGGTACCGCGATTCGCCCCAGCTTGGCAGAAAAATGGACGGTCTCCAAAGACGGACTGGAGTACACCTTTAACTTGCGCAAGGGCGTGAAGTGGCAGTCCACCAAGAACTTCAAGCCTACACGCGACTTCAATGCAGACGACGTCATGTTCATGATCGAACGCCAATGGAAGGAGGCCCATCCCTTCTTCAAAGTGACCAGCGCCAACCACGCATATTTTGGCGACATGGGCATGCCCAAGTTACTCAAGTCGGTAGACAAGCTTGACGACTACACCGTTAAATTTACGCTGACCCACCCGGAAGCACCGTTCCTGGCCGACTTGGCCATGCAATGGGCCGGCGTGCAGTCCAAAGAGTATGCAGACGCCATGCTTAAGGCCGGCACGCCTGAGAAAATCGACCAAGAACCGGTGGGGACCGGTCCTTACGCGGTGGTGCAGTACCAAAAAGATGCCATCATTCGATTCAAAGCCCATCCCGATTACTGGGCTGGCAAGGCCAAAATCGAAGACCTGATTTTCTCGATTACGCCAGACGCCGCCGTGCGCTGGGCCAAACTGCAAAAGGGGGAGTGTCACGTTATGCCTTACCCGAATCCTGCGGATTTGGACGCCATGCGCAAGGACAGCAATGTTCAGGTGCTTGAGCAGGCCGGCTTGAACGTCGGTTACCTGGCCTACAACACCAGCAAGAAGCCGTTTGACGATGTGCGCGTTCGCAAGGCCATCAATATGTCCATTGACAAAAATGCCATCATTTCGGCGGTCTACTTAAGCACGGGTGTCGCGGCTACCAACCCGATTCCACCGAGCATGTGGTCGTACAACAAAGCCATCAAGGACGACGCCTTTAACCCTGCGGAAGCCAAAAAACTGCTGGCGGCTGCCGGTTACCCGAACGGCTTTAGCACAGACCTGTGGGCAATGCCCGTGCAGCGTCCTTACAACCCCAACGCCAAACGAATTGCTGAACTGATGCAAGCCGACCTGGTTAAAGTGGGGGTGAACGCGGAAATCAAGAGTTTTGAGTGGGGCGAATACCGCAAGCGCATGCAAAACGGCGAACACCAAATGGGCATGCTCGGCTGGACGGGTGACAACGGGGACCCAGACAATTTCTTGGACACCTTACTCGGCTGCTCTTCGGCCAAGAGCAATGGCTCCAATGTGGCCAAATTTTGCTACCAACCCTATGAAGACTTGGTTCAAAAAGCCAAAGTGGTTACCAGCGTAGCCGAGCGCACGAAGTTGTACGAGCAAGCGCAAGTCATCTTCAAAGAGCAAGCGCCTTGGTTCACCATCGCACATGCGGTGCAACTCAAGCCGATCCGCAATGAGGTCATTGGTTTCAAACTTAGCCCGTTTGGCCGCCACACGTTTTACGGCGTGGACATGAAATAAAGTCTGCGCGCACGTGGGCCTATGCCCAAGTCGAAAAAAAGCCCCTAAAAGGGGCTTTTTTGTTGGGTTTTAACGCCCAGCCGGTCCGCGGTTGCCACCAGGGCCGCCACGTCCACGTCCACCACCACCACCTCCGCCACCTCCGCCGCCATATCCACCTCCGCCGCCATATCCGCCTCCGCCGCCACCGCCACCGCCACTGCGGTTGCCTTGGTAGCCGCCGCCACGGCGACCGCCGCGCTCGGCCATCAGGTCCACGCTGGTGCGCATCGGATCAGGTTGGCCGCCAGGTGCGCGGGGCACGCGGGGTTCGCTGGGGAAGCTCGACATCCGGTCGGGTCCCAGGCGCGGGCGCGCCGCGTGGGCGTCGTGCGAGCGAGGCGGTTGGTCTTCATGGCGGCCGGGGCCATCATCGTCACGGGGAAATCCGGCGTCGCGCGGCGCGCTTCGGGGTGCATGGCGTGGGCCATTGTTCGGTCCATTGCGACCGCCGCCTGCGCCATTGCCAGCACCTCTGGGGCCTTGCGCTTGCCGTTGGCCACCGCCACCGCCACCACTGCGATGGCCACCGCCGTTGCCACCAGGGCCTTTGCTTTCGCGCACGCGGGTCAGCATCTCGGTGCGCGCGGCTTTGGCAGCAGCTTGCATTACATCGCGGCTAGGTGGTTTGCCCGCACCGCCCCAGATGGTCTGGCGGCCCATGGCGATGGGCTCGGCGCGTTCGCCGGGTTCGGGTGCAAACCCTTCGACCACCACCACTTCAATGTTTTGCTTGGTAAAGCGCTCGATGTCCTGCATAAAGCCTTCTTCGTCCAGGCACACCAGGTTGACCGCAGCGCCATCCGCGCCCGCGCGCCCGGTGCGGCCAATGCGGTGCACATAGTCTTCACTCACATTCGGGATTTCGTAGTTCACCACGTGTGGCAGGTCGTCGATGTCAATTCCGCGCGCGGCAATGTCTGTGGCCACCAGGGCGCGCACATCGCCGCTCTTGAAGCCGGCGAGCGCTTGGGTGCGGGCTGCCTGGCTTTTGTTGCCGTGCAACGCCATGGCGGAGATACCGTTCTTTTCTAAAAACTCGGCCACGTTGTTGGCGCCAAACTTGGTGCGGGTGAACACCAGTACCTGGCTCCAGTTTTGCGCGTTGATGATGTGCGCCAGCAAGGCTTTTTTCTTGCCACGGCCCACGGGGTGAATCACTTGGGTGATGCGCTGTACCGTGGTATTTCGCGGCGTTACTTGCACGCTTTGTGGGTTTTTCAGCAATGTAGCGGCCAAATCACGAATTTCGTCGCTGAAGGTGGCGGAGAACAAAAGGCTTTGCTTGTCGCGTGGCACCAGGGCCAGCACCTTTTTCACATCATGGACGAAGCCCATGTCGAGCATGCGGTCCGCCTCGTCGAGCACCAGAATTTGCACCTGGCCTAGGTCGAGCATGCCTTGCTGTTGCAAGTCAAGCAGGCGTCCGGGGGTGGCCACCAGCAGATCCACGCCTTTTTTGAGCTTGGAGATTTGCGGATTCATGCCCACGCCGCCAAAAATCACGGTGCTGGTCAGGTCCAGGTATTTACCGTAGGTGCGGATGGATTCCTCAATTTGTGCTGCGAGTTCGCGTGTAGGGGTGAGCACCAGGGCGCGGATGCCAATGCCGCCAAACTTGTTCTTGGCTGCCGCTGTGGTGGACAGACGCTGCAGTATGGGCAGGGTAAATGCCGCGGTTTTGCCGGTGCCGGTTTGGGCGCCACCGAGCAGGTCGTGGCCGGCCAGCACCAAGGGAATGGCTTGCGCCTGAATCGCGGTCGGGGTTTCGTACCCCTGTTCTAAAACGGCTTTAAGGATGGCGGGTGCCAGATTCAATTCATCGAAGTTCATAAAGAGGCACCGGTTTGCGGGTGCTTGCGTACCGGCCTGTCCGTTGGCGGTTTACCAACGGTCAGTCATAGGCAGGTAGATTCAAAAATGGGACGAACCGCTTTGGTTGCTGTCCCCAGCATGTTGCTGTCATTGCGGGCAACTGAAACTCCGCAAGCGCCACAATTGTCGCACGTTGCGCCGAAGGGGCCGAAAACGCCGGATCGGGGGCTGCTTGGGGCCTTGTGAGGACGCGCAGTCGATAATATCGGCTTCTCCCTTTTTGAACCCCCCTCGGATACCGCAATGGCCCAATACGTTTTTTCCATGAACCGCCTCGGCAAGATCGTGCCGCCCAAGCGCCACATTTTGAAAGATGTGTCCTTAAGTTTTTTCCCCGGCGCCAAGATCGGCGTGCTCGGGACCAATGGCTCGGGCAAATCCACCCTGCTCAAAATCATGGCCGGCTTGGACAAGGAAATCGAAGGCGAGGCCATTCCCATGGCTGGCCTGAACATCGGCTATCTTCCCCAAGAACCGCAGCTCGATCCAACCCAAACCGTGCGCGAAAGCGTCGAAGCGGGCATGGGCAAGGTGTTTTCTGCCAAGGCGCGCCTGGAAGAGGTCTACACCGCCTACGGCGAAGAAGATGCCGACTTTGACGCCCTGGCGGCTGAACAGGCTGATCTGGAGGCCATCATCGCAACGGCCGGCACGGATTCCGAGCACCAGTTGGAAATCGCCGCTGACGCGCTGCGCCTGCCGCCTTGGGATGCCAACATCGGCGTGCTCTCAGGGGGCGAAAAACGCCGCGTGGCGCTGTGTCGGCTGTTGCTGTCCAAGCCCGACATGCTGCTGCTTGACGAGCCGACCAACCACTTAGACGCCGAATCGGTGGACTGGCTGGAGCAGTTTTTGCAGCGCTACCCTGGCACCGTGGTGGCCATTACCCATGACCGCTACTTTTTGGACAACGCTGCCGAATGGATTCTGGAAATGGACCGGGGCTCAGGCATTCCCTACAAGGGCAATTACTCTGACTGGCTGCAACAAAAGCAATCCCGTTTGGAGGCTGAGCAAAAGGGCGAAGAGTCTCGCGCCAAGGCTTTGAAGAAAGAGTTGGAATGGTCGCGCCAAAACCCCAAGGCCCGCCAGGCCAAGAGCAAGGCCCGCCTGGCCCGCTTTGAGGAACTGAGCGACTTTGAATACCAAAAACGCAACGAGACCAACGAAATTTTCATCCCCGTGGCCGACCGCCTGGGCCAAGAGGTGATTGAGTTCGTCAACGTGACCAAGTCCTTTGGCGACCGCGTGCTGATTGACGACCTGAGCTTCAAAGTGCCGCCAGGCGCGATCGTGGGCATCATCGGGCCCAACGGTGCCGGTAAATCAACGCTTTTCAAGATGATTGCCGGGCGCGAAAAGCCCGATTCCGGCGAAGTCAAGATTGGCCAAACCGTCAAGATGGCCTTCGTAGACCAGAACCGCGACGACCTGGCCAATGAGAAAACGGTATGGGAAGACGTCTCAGGCGGCCTGGATATTTTGAACGTGGGCAAGTTCCAAATGGCCAGCCGCGCCTATTGCGGGCGCTTCAACTTCAACGGCGGAGACCAGCAAAAGCGCGTAGGCACGCTCTCGGGGGGTGAACGCGGCCGTTTGCACCTGGCCAAAACCCTGATTGCTGGCGGCAACGTGCTCATGCTCGACGAGCCGTCCAACGACTTGGACGTGGAAACCCTGCGCGCCCTGGAAGACGCGCTGCTCGAATTTGCCGGCTCGCTGATGGTGATTAGCCATGATCGCTGGTTTTTAGACCGCATTGCCACCCACATCTTGGCCTGCGAGGGCGACAGCCACTGGGTGTTCTTTGACGGCAACTACCAAGAATACGAGGCCGACAAGAAACGCCGCTTGGGCGAAGAGGGCGCCAAGCCCAAGCGCATGCGCTACAAGGCGCTCAAGTAAAGGGCGCGGTGGCGCTGGCCGCCGGGTTTTGGAAAGAAAAAAACGCTGCAACTCAATGTTGCAGCGTTTTTTTATGGCGGTCCCTGGCCTGATGCCAGGCGCAGCGCTCAGGCCCGGCGCTGGTTCACCAAGGTAATGCCCAAGCCCACCACTGCCAAAGCACCCAGCAATTCAGCGGTGACGGCCTCGCCCAGCCATAGCGCGCCAAACAACAGCGCAAACAGCGGTGTGGACAGCGCAAACGAACCCATCTTGGTGGCCGGGTAGCGCCCCAGCAGCCAGACCCAAGACAAATAGCTGGCAAAGGCGCCCACCACGGTTTGCAGAAGCAGCGAGCCTAAGGCAAAGCCGCTGAAATTCCAGTTCCATGTTTCGTGCATTGCCTGCGACAAGAACGGCAAGACCACGGCGCTGACTGCTACTTGGTAGAAAAGAGTTTTTTCGGCACCCAGGCGGGTCAGGCGCGTGGTGCGCAGCACCACAGTGGTCAGCGCCCAGGCGATGGCGCCGCCAATGCCCAGCAAATCGCCCCAGTGCTGCTGCGGCGTCTGGCCGCCGACAAAGCCCTCACGCAAGGTAAAGCCCACGGCTAAAAAGGCCACAAGCAAACCCAGCCACTGCAAGGGTGCGAGCCGCTCGGACTTGATAAACCAAGGCAAGACCAGCGCCGCCCACAAGGGCGCGGTATACAAAAATACCGTAATGCGTGAGGCCGCAGTGAATTGCAGTCCGGTAAACAGGCACAAAAATTCCATGGCAAACAAGGTGCCGGCCAGCAGACCGGGCCAAAGCGAGCCGTCGCGCTGCCATAGCGGTATGCCGCGCCACAGGCACCACAGCCACAGCACCACGCTTGCCCCGGCAAAGCGGACGCCGGCCATGAAAACGGGCGCCATCTCGCTCAGCGTGGCCTTGACCAGCACCTGCTGAAATCCCCAGAACGCGCAGCACACCAGCAGCAGCAAAATGGCCAGCGGGTCGAGGTGCTCCTTGCGTGCTACGGGCGCCGCTGCGTTCATTAGCGCAGACCGTCGGTGTAGAAGGCGCCGCCGTGGTAGAGCAGGGGGTCTGCCTGGTCGCGGTGGCTGCAGCGTTCAACTTCGCCCACAAAGATGATGTGGTCGCCCTCTTCGTGGCGGCTGCGGTTAAAGCACTCAAACGTGGCTACAGCGCCATCGATCAAAGGCGCGCCATGCTGGCCGGGGTGCCAGCGCACACCGGCGTAGCGGTCAATGTCTTTGGTGGCGAACTGGTTGGCCAGAGTGGTTTGTTCTGCACAGAGCACGTTAATCGCGTAGTGGCGGCAGGCCAGCAGCGCGGCCATCGAGCCCGATTTCACGGCCAGGCTCCAAAGCACCAAGGGGGGAGACAAAGACACCGAGTTGAAGGAGCTGACAGTCAAACCCACCAGGCCCCCAGCGGGGTTGATGGCGGTGACGACGGTCACACCCGTGGCAAATTGCCCCAGGGCGTGGCGAAACTGGCTTTGGGAGAAGTCCGGGGGAAGTGCGCAGGTGGGTGGCAGGGCAGCGGCGGGAGTGGGATTCAAATCAATGACCTAGGATTTTGGACAGAAAGTCGCGGCTGCGCTCGCTTTGCGGGTTGTTGAAAAAGTCATGCGGGTTGTTCTGTTCCACGATCTGGCCCTGATCCATGAAGATCACACGGTCGGCAACCGCCTTGGCAAATCCCATTTCGTGCGTCACACAAACCATGGTGATGCCCTGGTTGGCCAGCTCGATCATAACGTCGAGCACTTCCTTGATCATCTCTGGGTCCAGCGCCGAAGTGGGCTCGTCAAACAGCATGATCTTGGGCTTGAGGCACAAGGCGCGGGCAATGGCCACGCGCTGCTGCTGGCCGCCTGAGAGCTGCAAAGGGTATTTGTGCGATTGTTCGGCAATGCGCACGCGTTGCAACTGCTCCATGGCTTTTTCTTCGGCCTCTTTTTTGGGCATTTTGCCGACCCACATGGGCGAGAGCGTCAGGTTCTCCAGCACGGTCAGGTGCGGGAACAGGTTGAACTGCTGAAACACCATGCCGACTTTCTTGCGCACGTCGTCAATCACCCGGACGTCGTCGGTGAGTTCCACGCCGTCTACCGTCAGGTGGCCTTGCTGGTGCTCTTCGAGCCGGTTGATGCAGCGGATCAGCGTGGATTTTCCCGAGCCCGAGGGGCCGCAGACGACGATGCGTTCGCCTGTGGCGATGTCGAGGTCGATGTCGCGCAGCACGTGAAAGCTGTCGCCATACCATTTGTTGACCTTGTCGAAGCGAATGATGGGAGCTGACATGAAAATCCTTAGCGAAGTTTGCTTTTGTTGACCTGCTTCTCTATCCACTGGCTGTAGCGCGACATGGAGAAGCAAAATCCAAAATAGATCAGGGCGATAAACAAATAGCCCTCAATGCGAAACGGGCGCCAGTTTGCGTCTGCGTTCATGGCCATGCCCATGGCGCCGGTCAGCTCGTACAGGCTGACGATGGCCACCAGAGAAGTGTCTTTGAAGGTGGAAATAAAATTATTCATGATGCCTGGCACCACCATGGCCAAGGCTTGGGGCAGCACGATCAGGCGCTGGGTTTGCCAGTAGCTCAGGCCCAGGGTGGCAGCGGCTTCGATTTGCCCCTTGGGCATGGCCTGCAGGCCGCCGCGAATGACTTCGGCCATATAGGCTGCGGCAAACAGCGTGATGCCCGCCAACACCCGGATCAGCACATCAATATTGAAACCCTGTGGCATGAGCAGGGGAAACATGAACGACGCCATGAACAGCACGGAGATCAGCGGCACACCCCGAATCAGCTCCACATACACGGTGCACAGGCTGCGAATGGCCGGCATGCCTGAGCGGCGCCCCAGCGCAATCACCAGGGCAATGGGAAACGCCATGGCCATGGACAGGCTTGCCAGCAGCAGCGTCAAGGGCAGGCCGCTCCATAGATCAGTTTCCACCATGCGCAGGCCGAACAGGCCGCCGCGCATCAGCGTCAGGTAAGCCGCCAGCACCACGACCCAAAGCGGTACAAGCCAGGCCTTCCAACAGGCGCGGGTGCAACTCGCCACGATCAGCGCGAGCAGCATCACGGTGCAAATCAGGGCGCGCCAGTGTTCGTCAAAGGGGTAGCGGCCAAACAAGATGAAGCGAAACTTTTCGCGCACCACGCCCCAGCAGGCACCGGCCGCATCGTGGCAGACGTTGTAGTCGATCACCCACACCGCATCGACCACCGCCCATTGCAGGAAACGGAAAAGGGCTAACAGCAGGGCCGCGCCCACCAGCACGGTGCCCAGCGAAGTGCCCCAGCCGTTGAACAGGTTGAACTTGCACCAAGCCATCAGGCCTTTGGTGCCCACCGGCGCCGGGCGCGGCGCAATCGCTTGAAAGGTTTGTGCAGTCATGGTTTTGGCCTTAACGCTCTGTAATCGCCGCGCGGGCGTTGTACCAGTTCATGAGCACCGAGGTAAAGAGCGAGGTGCTCAAGTACACCAGCATGATGATGGCGATGCATTCCACGGCGCGGCCGGTCTGGTTGATGGCGGTGTTGGCAATCGACACTACGTCGGGGTAGCCAATGGCCACGGCCAGCGAGGAGTTTTTGGTCAGGTTCAGAAACTGATTGGTCATGGGCGGAATGATCACCCGCAGAGCCTGTGGCAGCATCACCAGGCGCATGGTCTGGCTGCGGTTCAGGCCCAGGGCGCTGGCCGCCTCGGACTGGCCTAGCGACACCGACTGGATGCCGCCACGCACCACTTCGGCAACGAAGGCGGCGGTGTACACCGTCAAGCCCAGCATCAGCGCCATAAACTCAGGGGTGAGCGAGCCGCCGTTTTCAATGGCAAATTCGCCCTGGATGGGGCGGTCCAGCGCCATGGGTGCGCCACCCAAAATCCATCCCGCAACGCCGCAGGCCAAGGCGAGCGCCAGCGGCGCCAGTACCGTGCTGCGGGGCAGGCCGGTGGCCTCAAACCGGGCTTGGGCGTAGCCGCGGTAAAACCAAGCAGCCACCAGCCCGGCCACCAGTCCCCAGGCCGCCATCACCTGGCCTGTGGCCCACACTGGAATCGGAAAGTTCAGGCCACCCTTGCTCAAAAACAGGGGCCCCAGGTGCCAGGCTTCGGTCGAGACGGGCAACACTTCGGTAAAAAACAAGTACCACATCAGCAGCTGCAGCAGTACCGGAATATTGCGGAAAAACTCCACATAGCACAGGCACAGGCCACGCACCAGGGCATTGCGCGAAAAGCGGCCCACGCCGATGAGCGTGCCCAACACCGTGGTCAGCACGATGCCCAGTACCGCCACGCGAAGCGTATTGGTCATGCCCACCAGGTAGGCGCGCCAATAGGGCTCGCCCGAGTCAAAGGCAAACAGGCTTTCGCCAATGTCAAAGCCGGCCGCACCGCCTAAAAAGTCAAAACCGCTCTGGATGCCGCGCGCGCGCATATTGGTGGCGGTGTTGTTGGCAAGGTACAAGACCAGCAGGGTGATGACGGCCACTGCCACTACCTGGTAAACCAGCGCACGAAAGGCCTGGCTGCGCCAGGACCACTTCTTTTTGGGCGGTGCAATGCGGGGGGTGGACATAGGCATCGTGGCTTAAAAATGGAGGACTTCACCTGTTTCAGGTGATTAAAAAAGGGCAGTGCAAGTCAATTGCAACTGCCCCTTGGGGTGCGGGGCCGAGATCGGTTGCCCGCAACAAGCGCTTAGCGGATGGGTGGCGCGTACTGGATGCCGCCCTTGTTCCACAGGTTGTTCAGGCCGCGTGGCAATTGCAGGTCGGATTTGGGGCCGACATTGCGCTCAAAAATCTCGCCGTAGTTGCCGGTGGTCTTGACGGCGCGTGCCAGCCATTCCTTGTCCAGACCCAGCAGTTTGCCGGTGTCGTCGGTCGAACCCAGGATGCGGCCCACGACAGGATCTTTGCTATTGGCCTTGAGGTCCTCCACGTTGGCGGCAGTCACGCCATTTTCTTCGGCTTCGAGCAGGCCGTACACGGTCCACTTGACGATGGCGGTCCACTCGTCGTCACCCCGACGCACCATAGGGCCCAGGGGTTCTTTGGAAATCAGCTCGGGCAAGATGACGTGGTCAGCCGGGTTTTTGGCCGACTTGTTGCGCACCGAGGCCAAGCCCGAAGCGTCCGTGGTGTAGGCGATGCAACGGCCAGAAAAGTAGGCGCCTTCCACGGCGTCAAGCTTCTCAAACACCACGGGCTTGACGTTCAGCCCGTTGGCTTTGGAGTAATCGGTCAGGTTTTTCTCGGTGGTGGTGCCGGATTGCACGCACACGGTTTGGCCCTTGAGCTGCTTGGCGCTCTTGATCTTGCTCTTGACGGGCACCATAAAGCCTTGGCCGTCGTAGTACACCACTGCGGTTTGGCTCAGGCCCAACGATGCGTCACGGGTCAGGGTAAAAGTGGTGTTGCGCGACAGCATGTCGACTTCGCCAGACTGCAGCGCGGTAAAGCGGGCTTGCGCCACCAGCGGCACATATTTGACCTTGTCGCCATCGCCCAGGGTGGCTGCGGCCACGGCGCGGCAGATGTCCACGTCGATACCCGACCATTTGCCGTTGGAATCAGCGGCACTGAAACCGGCAAGCCCTGTATGCACGCCGCAGATGACCTGGCCGCGCGCTTTGATGCCGTCCAGGGTTTTGCCAGCATGGGCCGGAAGCGCCAAGGCGCCGAGGGCGGCAACCGCGATTGCTAAAGTGGAAAGGGGTTTGAAGGTCATGGATACGCTCCGAGTGTGGTGGAAAAGATCAAAGGAAAACGGTCAAACATGCACTTGCCGCCGCTGCGAAGGGCCACAAGCTAGTGGTCGGAACTGTAACGCCTCTGGTCCCAAGGCTTTATGCGGGTTTACGCTTGAGATCCATGAGATTAATGCATAAGGATATTTGGACCGGGGGTGCGGGCCTGTGCGAGCATAAGCCCACGGTACCGCCTGCACGCAGAATTCACGTCCAGAGTTTGGCAGCCCCGTGCGTCGCGCGAGAGACAACTTCGGGCAACACCGGCCTTGCAAGGCCCTATCGTGCGGTTTCTCGCCTGCATTGGGCGCTCACTTTCAAGCCAAAGGCGTGTGTTCACCATGACTGCTTCTTCCCAGCCTGGCCGCTCTGACGCGTCCCATTACCGTTTCTGGCCCAAGCGCCTGCCGCGCTGCATCACTGTGCCCGAAACTTCCCTTTGGGAGAACCTCGAGACCAATGCGCGCCGCTTTCCGCACAAAACGGCGCTGGTTTTTTTTGGCCGCAAGCTCAGCTACGCAGACTTGAAGCAGCAGGCCGAGTGTTTTGCGGCCTATTTAAGTGCACTGGGCGTGCAAAAGGGCGATCGCGTGGTGCTCAGCATGCAAAACTGCCCGCAATTGGTGATTGCGCACTTTGGCATCTTGCGGGCCAATGCAGTGGTGGTGCCGGTCAACCCTATGAACCGGGCCGAAGAACTCAAGCACTACATCACCGACCCCGACGCCCGTGTGGCCGTTACCACTGCGGACCTGGCCGCTGAATTGGCCAAGGCCAGCAACACGCTGCCCGCCGCACAGCAACTCGCGCACCTGATCGTCACTCACTTTACCGATTCTTTTGACCCCCAAGCTGGCGAGGATGCGCCGCCCGTCGCTTGGACGGACTGGCTGCTGACGCGCCACGCCTTGCCTGGGCTGACCAGCGGGCAGGTGCACACCTGGACCGATGCGTTGGCCTGCCAAGTGCCAGCGCCTGCTTTGACCGTGGGCGCGGGCGATCTGGCGCTGTTGCCCTACACCAGCGGCACCACCGGACTGCCCAAGGGCTGCATGCACTTGCATTCGAGCATCATGCACAACGCCATGGCCAGCGCGCTATGGGGCAATGGCAGCATGGAAAACGTCACTTTGATGGTGGTGCCCATGTTCCACATCACCGGCATGGTCAGCCTGATGCACACCAACATCTGCTGCGGCGCAACCATGGTGCTGATGCCACGCTGGGACCGCGAACTGGCCGGGGCCCTGATCGCCAAGTGGCGCGTCACCCACTGGACCAACATTCCCACCATGGTGATTGACCTGATGGGCAGCCCTAACTTTGCTAGTTTTGACCTTTCAAGCCTGGTGATGATCGGCGGCGGCGGCGCGGCCATGCCGCAGGCCGTGGCCCAGCGCCTGTGGGAGCAGTTTGGCCTGCGTTACGTAGAGGGCTATGGCCTGACTGAGACCGCGGCCCCCTCGCACAGCAACCCGCCGGATGCGCCCAAGCAGCAGTGCCTGGGCGTGCCGTTTATTGGCGTGGACGCGCGGGTGGTGGACCCCGAGACCTTGGCCGAAATGCCGGTAGGCGAGGCCGGCGAGATCGTGATGCGCGGCCCGCAAATTTTCCAGGGCTACTGGAAACGCCCTGATGCCACAGCCCAGGCTTTTGTCGAGATCGACGGCCTTCGCTTTTTCCGCTCCGGCGACCTGGGCCGGATGGACGAGGACGGCTACTTCTTCATGACCGACCGGCTCAAGCGAATGATCAACGCCTCGGGTTTCAAGGTCTGGCCGGCAGAAGTGGAGGCGTTGATGTTTCGCCACCCCGCCATCCAAGAGGCCTGCATCATCGCCACCCAGGACAGCTACCGGGGCGAATCGGTCAAGGCGGTGGTCGTGCTGCGCGCCAGCCACCGGGGCGCCGTTAGCGCGCAGGAGCTCATTGACTGGTGCCGCGAGAACATGGCGGTCTACAAAGTGCCGCGCGCGGTGCAGTTTGTTGACGCCTTGCCTAAGAGCGGCGCGGGCAAGGTGATGTGGCGCCTGTTGCAAGAGCAAGAAGCCGCTACCGCCTCGACCCACAAACCCGCCTGAAAGAGCCCCATATGCAAGCCCAGTCCCTGCCAGCCGCGCTGCCCCAAATCCTGGGTTTTGACGCCCAGCGCTGCCACAACATCGCTCGCGTCTTGCAGCGCGAGGTCGATCTTGGACGCCTGCCCGGCGCCGTGGTGCTGGTGGCGCGCCACGGGCAGGTGTTGCTACACCAAGCCCTAGGCCAGCAAGACCCGCAGATCGGTACGCCCATGGGCTTGGATGCGATATTTCGCATCTATTCCATGACCAAGCCCATCGTCTCGGTGGCGGTGGTGCAGTTGATGGAGCGCGGGCAACTGCTGCTCGGCGACGCTGTGGCCAAGCACTTACCCGAGTTTGCCGACATCAAGCTGGCGCACTTTGAAGGCGAAACCATGCACCTGCGAGCGCCCCGGCGCGCGCCGACGGTGCAGGATTTGCTGTGCCACACCTCGGGCCTGACCTACGAGATCACGGGCAGCTCGCCAGTGCAGCGCATGTATGCACAGGCCAAGATGGGGTCGCGCGCGCGCAGCAACCGGGAATTTTCACGCACGCTGGCCGAGATTCCCCTGATGTTTGAGCCCGGCAGCACTTGGGCCTATAGCCGCGCCACCGACTTGCTTGGAGCGCTGGTAGAGGCGGTCAGCGGCCAGACGCTGGGCGCATACCTGCACGAGCACATCCTGGCGCCGCTGGGCATGGTGGACACCGGCTTTAGCGTGCCGTCTGAGCAGCAGCACCGCATCGCCGAGCCCTTTGCCCACGACCCGGACGGCGGCACGCAAATGGCCTTGATCGACATCCGCCAAGTGCCGCTCATGGAAGCCGGCGGCATGGGCCTGGCGTCCACGGCGCAAGACTACGCGCGTTTTTTGCAGTGCCTGAGCAATGGTGGCGAGCTGTTGGGCCAGCGAATATTGAGCCCGGCCTCGGTGCGCTTGATGACCGCCGACCACTTGGGCGGCCTGGGGCAGGAAACCACTGAGCGCTCAGGCGACATGCTGGGGCGAGGCACCGGTTTTGGGCTGGGCTTTTCGGTGCGGCTGGCTGAAGGAATGGAAACCCTGCCCGGCGCCGTAGGCTTGTATTCGTGGGGCGGCATTGCAGGCACCACCTTTTGGGTGGACCCGGTCAATGGTTTCTTTGCCATCCTCATGGCGCAGGCGCCCAACCAGCGCGACTACTTCAGGCCCATTTTTCGCAACCTGGTTTACGCGGCGTTTACCGGCTAGACCAGCGCCTGGCGCTCAGGCGCTGGCGACTTCAAGCACCAGCTTGCCAAAGTTTTCGCCGTTAAAAAGCTTGAGCAGGGTGCTGGGGAAGTTCTCCAGGCCTTGGACCACGTCTTCCTTGCTCTTCATGCGCCCTTCTTTCAGGTATCCGGCCATCTCGGCCACGGCCAGGTGGTAGCGGTCGGCGTAGTCAAACACCACGATGCCCTCCATGCGCGCGCGATTGACCAGCAGGCTGAGGTAGTTTTTCGGGCCAGCAATGGCGGTGGTGGCGTTGTACTGGCTAATGGCCCCGCAAATCACGATGCGCGCTTTGCGGTTGATGCGGGCCAGCACCGCGTCCAAAATGTCGCCACCCACGTTGTCAAAGTAAATGTCCACGCCCTGGGGGCATTGGGCTTTGAGACCCTCGCGCACCGCACTCGGGCCGGCCTTGTAGTCAATGCAGGCGTCAAAGCCCAGCTCTTTGACCACCCAGTCGCACTTGGTCTGGCCCCCGGCAATGCCCACCACGCGGCAACCCCGAATTTTGGCCATTTGCCCCACCGTTTGCCCCACGGCGCCAGCCGCGCCCGAGACCACCAACGTTTCACCGGCTTGCGGTTGGCCCACGTCCATCAGGCCAAAGTAGCCCGTCATGCCGGGCATGCCCAGCACATTGAGCCACTGGGTGAGCGTGCCCATACGCAGGTCGATTTTCACCAAGCCATTGCGGCGCATGTCGGCGGCTTCCAGCGTCAGGTATTCCTGCACGCCAAATCCGGCGCTTACATAGTCGCCCACGGCGTACTTGTCGTTCTTAGAAGCAATCACGCGGCCTACGCCGCCTGCGCGCATGATTTCGCCAATGGCCACCGGCGGGATGTAGCTCTTGCCCTCGTTCATCCAGCCGCGCATGGCTGGGTCCAGGGACAGGGCCAGGGTCTGCAAGACCACGGCACCGTCGGCGGGCTCGGCCACGGCTTCAGAAGTGCGGCTCCAGTTGGCCTCGGTTGGCAAGCCCACGGGGCGCGCAGCCAGGCGGATTTGGTGGTTGACGAGGGATGTCAGGGCGATCTGGGTCATGGTGGGTGCATCAAGGGTGTAAATGGGGGAGAGTCCCAACGCCATGGCTGACGCGGGCAGGAAGAGGCGCCGATACTAGCGCCTGCAGCGTCACCCAGAAGTTGCGCAGGCGACATTGCCCATGCGTGCTGGCGAACCCAAGGAACCCCCGGCGCATACCGATAATCAGCTCTTGTTGCGCTGTAGCTTTTGCAGTCCACACCCCGCACCCCCTTGCCCACCATGCCCCCAAACACCCATTCCTCCAACCCTGCGACCGCTGCGCCCTCGGGCCCGCCAGAACTGCTGGCGCCGCCCCTGACGCCTCCCTCGGAACTGGACGTCACCTTGCAATCGCTGGGCTCTGCGGTGCTGGGTGCCGCCGACGTCTGTGCTTTGAGTGGCGTGGGCCTGGCCCCTTTGAATGCCTGGACGCCGCTATGGAACGATTTGCCGCCCGACGCCTACCTGCGTGACGGCGGGCGCTACCGCCACCGGCGGCATTGCAGCTTTGTGGTGGACGGCGCCACAGTAATCCAAGCGCCGCACCGCGCGCACTGGCAGCCGGTGGAATACAACGCCTTGCACGGCGGCATGGAGCGGCATTTCGAGCCTATGGCGCTGGCCATGGTGCAAAGCACGGCTTGGGGCGCGCTGCTGCGCTGGCTCGGCAGCGTTTGCACCAAGCTCAAGGGAAACCAGCCCTGGTATTCGGAGGCCCACCAGTTCCGCATCGACACCACCGATGGCATTGGCCGGCCTACGCCCGAAGGCGCGCACCGCGACGGTGTGGACCTGGTGGCCGTGTTTATGGTGGCACGCCACGCTATCAAGGGTGGCGAAACCCGGGTGTTTGACGCCTATGGCCCGAAAGGCCAGCGCTTTACCCTGTCCGAGCCCTGGTCGGTGCTGCTGCTCGACGACGCGCGGGTGATCCACGAGTCCACG